>VTLG01011493.1_pt1 | contig 19569 bp, 27 predicted proteins | sample 4694571 | NCBI WGS metagenome assembly VTLG01 (sample SAMN12604809, study PRJNA352737) | marine metagenome | biome: ENVO:00000447; feature: ENVO:00000209|ENVO:00000569|ENVO:01000036; material: ENVO:00002151; isolation source: viral sequences binned using virsorter ...
AATCCTGCTGGACATGGTTTTACAGAGGAGAATGTTAAGTGGGGCTGGACAGAGATTGCAGAGGTTGCCCCAGAGACTAAGAGATGGCTGGAAGACTTTCCACACAAGTCTTACAGACGTTTGCGGTTTATGCTCCTAGAGCCAGAGGGGCGAATAGTCGCACACAATGATGCAAGTGAACAACGAATAAAAGAGAACCGTGTAAGGAATATTGCTGGTGCAATAAACATTGCTTTCTATCAACCAGAAAATTGTTACCTAAGACGAGCAGACACTAAAGAGGAATTACCTTTTGAGAACTGTACTGGTTTCTGGTTTGACAACGGTGTGGAACATGAAGCTTACAATGCATCTACAGAGAACAGATTTCACTTTATCATGCATGGTGGGTTCAACAAAGAACGCAAGGAGCTTATGAAAAAGTCTCTTGTTAAACAATTTGGTAAAGATGTATTGAAAGAAATTGATGCTTGATTTTAGTAACAAAGGATGCAACTTGGATATATCAAATCTTTGTTCTTTAGAATGTCCGAAATGTATGAGAGTTCAGTGGGCTGATAAGAGAAAAATTCCTGGCCAAAATATGACTGTAGAACAGTTTAGGAAGATTGTCAACTATTTTCGGTATATACATTTTTGCGGTCAGATATCAGACCCTATTTTTAATCCGAATCTAATAACTTTTCTATCTATGTGTAAAGATGCAAACAAAGGTTCTACTATGCATACAGCAGCATCACAAAGGCCAATCTCTTGGTACAAGGAAGCATTTGATACTAATCCAGATACGAGATGGATTTTTGGTCTTGATGGGCTTCCAGAAGAGAGTTGTATGTATAGAGTTAATCAGGACGGCGAAAAATTATTTGAAGCTATGAAGATGGGAGCAAAGAAAGGTTTGCAGATAGATTGGCAATATATAGTTTTTAGTTATAACGAAGACCATGTTGAAGAAGCATATAATATGGCAAAGGACAATGGGATACAATTCATTGTAAATTACTCAGGAAGGTGGACAGGTGAAAAAGACCCCTACAAGCCAAGAAATCCAAAATTTTCAACCTAAGTGTTTAGGCCCAGAAGGTGCTAATGTTGGACGTTCTATTGCGGTGACTGCAACAGGATTTGTTCTGCCTTGTTGTTGGTTAGATAGGCCAGACAATTTTGATAAAATTATGGAAGATAAAAAAATTAGTCCTCTATTTGATGAAGCATTACATATAGACAATAATGATACCATCGAAGATATAGTTAGTTCTGATCCTTGGCAAAAATTTATGCGAGAGTTGACAGAGAAACCAGAAGAGTCTTCTTATGTATGTTTTGAAATGTGTTGTACTCCAGGCAATCGTCACCGTAAACAAGAGAAGTGGTAATGATTGATAGAAGGTCTATAAATTTAGACATAACTACTAAATGCACCTTGGCCTGTCCAGAATGTCGAAGAACTATTTACAAAAAAAGAGGTATGAAGATTAACGGCGGCCATATGTCATTTTCAGATTTTAAAAAAGTACATAGTTTTTTTGATCATTTTAGTTTTTGTGGTGGCGTATCTGATCCTATCTTTCACCCACAATTTATAGAGTTCTTAGAATACGCAATAGATAAAGATGTGGATGTTCATACAGCGGCATCACACAAAAATAAAGAATGGTATGTAGATGCATTTAAAGCAAACCCTAACGCAAAGTGGATTTTTGGTTTAGATGGATTACCAAAGGAAAGCCACAAGTATAGAGTAAATCAAGATGGAGAAAAAATATATAATATCATGAAGATGGGGGTTGACATGAAAATGGATATAGTGTGGCAATATCTGGTTTTTGATTATAACAAAGAACATATAGATGAAGCAAGAGGATTATCTAGTGGTATGACTTTTTATGTGTTGCAACCTAGAAATTTTAGGAGTGGGCCTGCATGAAGAATCCACTATGTATTTCAGAGAAAGAAACAACAGATATAGGCCACTCTCCTTTAGGATACCTTACTCCTTGTTGTTTTACTTGTGTAAATAATCCTGAGAAACATAAGGGTATTTCTCAATTGTATGGAGAGCATCTAAAAATTAGTAATGTGGAAAGTGTAGAAGAAATCATATTTTCAGATGAATGGATAGAGTTTTTTGACATGATAAAAAATAGACCAGAAGATTGGCCAGATATATGTGTAAAGATTTGTGATCGATGAATAATTTTAATGAGTTTGTGAAACTTTGGCAAGGCCAAACCAAGAAGGTTAAAGTCAAAAAAGAATATTCGCATCTTTTATTTCTCATTGTATATCCAGACAAACTTGAATGGAATTTTTCTGTAGAGAAACAATGTCAGACAACCACCTTTATGGTATCAGGTGGGCCTACAGGTGCGAGTACAGGGCATGACGTACAGTTCTGTTATAGGAGTGAGGTAAACGATTTACTTAAAAAATGTTCTCACTCTCATGTTATGATTGTTGCTGTAGGTGCTGTGTTTGATATGGTAAACACATGTGCTACTTATGATTCAAGACTTATTTCCTCTATAACAGATTTCTATGAATTTGCCGATAGCAAAGAGCTAATAAAAGGGCATATAATTGCACGGCCAAGCGAGCAAGCCTTCTTTCATTATCAACACATAAACCTAAATGTGGATATGTGGAAAACTTTAGGAAGTCCAGATGTGTATGGCCGATATAATGTGATAAGGCGCTCAGAGGACAATTACCATGATGATTACACACCACACTGGGCTAAACTGGACGTTTGGGGCACGGTGCAAAATTTTACACACAAGGAAAGAGAGCGAAAGGGGTTTTCCTACTATAGAGAACAGGATTGGAATGATCTAGATAACGTAGATAAAGAAGACCATTATTTTTCTAGGTTCATGACAAGGATACAAGAATCGTTTTACATGTTCAATACAGAGGAATTGAAAAAGATACCAGAGGGAAAATTTGATCTTATATTTTCCCCCACAGCTGGATACAGTGCTGAGGCATACGCCGATAAGTTGGACTTCAACGGAGACATTATATTTTATGATTATGTACAACAAAACATTGACTTGAAAAAACTTATAGTAGATATGAATATGTCTAGGGATGAGCTCTATCTTTTCAAAAAAAACACCGACAAAACTATGGTGGACAACATAGGAAACCTGGCAGCCACAGAGAGGATTTCCTCTATGGGAACGCACGAAGAGTTACAAGCTTTGCAACTAAAAATGAGCGAAGAGTATAATGTAACTTATTGGTTGATGAACCTCATAGAGTTTGATGCCACAAGACTTATCAATACTGTTCGGAACCGAAATGTTTTCTTTGATACTAGTAATATATTCAGTTATCATATGTCACATGCAAGATATACTTTAAGTGAATTGGTTTGGGCGTATGAGGCGCTACATGAAATTTTAGGTTACGCAAACAAGTGCTGGTTTCAAGGAACTAAACCAACAAAACAATGGGAGAGAAAATGGATATCCTCTGTATCAGAATAGGCGACAAGTATGGCCCAGAATACGAACAATACTTAGAGGAAAAACTATATCCAGATTATAACATTCACTGGATTCGTGAACCATATGATAATCGTGTTACTCTACAATGGAATAAAATGTGGGGGATGCAACTTGATATAGATCGGCCTATTTGTGTAATGGACATTGACATTCTTCTAGTGGGGGATTATAATAAGATATTCGACTACCCAATTGAACGTGGTCAGTTTCTTGCCATGCCTGGCTGGTGGAGAGATACAGAGAAAGAGGGATACTCTATTAATGGTGGTTTTTTCAAATACTACCCGAAAGATTGCAAATATATCTACGACAAGTTTATGTCTGATATATCGGGATGGCAAAGACACTACATTGATAACGGTACTACAAGAGGGCCTGTCAACGGAGAACAGTATTTTGTTGAGGACTCTGTAAAGGAGAGGTTGGAGTTGAAACTTCTACCTAAAGAGTGGTTTACACGTTGGGTTGTGGACTCCGACATTGTAGGCCGAAGCATGACTAAGTGGCAAGTGCAGATTACACGTAAGTATCAAAAGATAACAGGGAACGATTACATATTTCTTGGTGGAGAGTTTCATCCAGATATCAAGTTTGTACACTTTACCCACAGAAATAATAAACCTCACCAATGGGAATACTATGATTACCTCTTGGGACAATGTTAAGGAGAATCGATGAAATTTGTTTATGTTAGTGATATGTATCGACAAGCTTGGCGAACATATATTTTAAATACTGACGAAATGTGGCGGCAACCAGAGACAGACTTAGATGAGTTAGAGTTTCTTTTGGGTGCAGAGCAAGAGAGTTTACGTAAATATACTAGGCCCTCAAGTTGGTATCTTAACGATTTGTTAGGTGAAAATAAATTTGTTTTCAACATGAGCACGTATGATTTTCCAAAGATTGAATTTGAGTATACAGATGGCTTACCATCGTTTGATGATATCATGATGAACCGAGCCATCGAAATGCGAGACATGGATAAAGAAATTGAAATACTATATTCTGGTGGTATTGACAGCGTAGCAATTATGTACGCTTTAGTTGAGGTTTGTCCCAAAGATCAATTACGTATTATTATGGGAGATGAGACTCCAATTAAAATATATCCAGACGGATATAAAAATGTGGCTGGGCATTTGCATTACGAATTTTCTAATGGCAATATGTTCGGTATCGCAAGACCAGACAAGCGCCTATTCACTACAGGATGTGAAGCAGATAGATTGTTTGGCAGTACAGGATATCCTCACGGCCGAGTTTATAATAGAGATACATACACAAAGAACAAAGAAGATGATTACAATGCTGAACGGTGGTGGCCAATAACACGCCATACATACTTAACACAATCGTTTAGAATGTTACAGAATATTTCTGTTGACAAGATGGACATAAGAAATTATCAACCATTCTTTTTGTGTCCTGATATGTTGAGGTATGCAATGAATATGCACATAGATAAGAAGATTGTGTGGCATACTAACTGGTGGGATGATGAGGATAACTTCTTAAAAACTAAAATGAACATTCGCAACTTCATATCCAAATTTGATAAGGGCTACGCTTATAGTCAAGGTAAGACAAATATGAGGGCGGATGTTCAATACGAACACACACTACCGTTGTCTCTAAATTTTAATGTGTTGGCTATAACAGAGGATGGCACAATTGTCAACAAAAGTAATATTATGGATTATATGAAGAAAGAAGCACTAACAATATGATAGAAGATGATTATTTAACGACAGACCAAGTGCAGGCTCTAAATGAACTTCACATAGAGTATGCAAAGGTTCACTGGATTGGTTACGAGTATAATAGTAAGAAGAATCCCCTGATCGATTTAGTTATGTCAACTAAACCAAAACTACGAGATCGGGCTCATGGCGCAACTGCATGGTATAACGTGCGACCTATCGATCCTGTTTGGCATAGTGACATACTTTCATATAATGATAAGTTGCCTACCAATCACTTACCAGAAAGGACATTCGTTTATTATATGCGAGAGCCAGATAGTGGTGGACATTTGGAAATAGGCAATACTTCTTGGCGTATGAATAAAACGATAAAACCTAAAGCTAATCGGTTAGTCTATTTTGATGCAACACTGACACATAGAGTGCAGCCATACGAGGGCAATAGAGTATCAGTATCGTGGGTGTGGTGGAAAGGTGTGCCAGACAGATACGATCCAGTGGTGTTAACCAACACATCTTATCATGTAGTAGAGAGGGTTTGGACATGAAGATTTTAATTATGGGTTTGCCTGGCTCTGGTAAGACTTGGTTGGGAGAGAGACTAGGTAAACATTTTACTATTCCATATTGGGATGCAGATGATGTTAGACGAATATACAATGATTGGGACTTTTCTGGAAGAGGCAGAGAACAACAAGCATTGCGTATGCGTAAACTTGCAGAACTTGACCCCATAAGTATTTCTGGATTTATTTGCCCTCTGCCGGGCCTCCGTAGACATTTCTTTCCAGACAAACTTATCTGGATGGATACTATAAAAGAAGGCAAATACGAAGACACAAACAAATTGTTTATAGAGCCAACAGGCTATGATTTGAGGATAAGAAAATGGATAGACGAAAACCAACTGTACAACTCCTTGGAAGATTTCAACCCTGGCACGATGGACATACAGAACTTTTCAGACGAGCTCATGCAAAGACTGGCCAAGTTGTCATCTTAATTCGTGATACAGGTGAGGGATATCACAATAGAGATCATATGATCAACAAACTTAAAGTTGCTGGATTTTCTATGTGGGTAGACTATGAGATTATTGATGTACCAAACATTATAAATATTACATATGGCAGAGATGTAGGATATACTTTCAGTGAAGAAAGACTAGATGAAGAAATAGAAAAAATTTCTGGAACGGAGATAAGAAATGAGCTTTCAAACAGTGTCAAGAACAACAAGACATGATATTAGTATCGCATGGTATAGGGCCACAGATGAATATAAAGCTTATCTAAAGACGAACTTTGAAGATACTGGTAAGATAACCAATATAGAACGTGTTTTTAGTAATGGTGGTACGTCAAGAGATGATGACTCTACACTGAAAACTGTCACTGTAACATGGGAAAATCAAGATGCGAACACTGAGTGGAGAGAAGACTCAACGTGTCAAGCTCACTTAAATGCTAGAGACACTTACGAGGCTGCAAACAATTTTACAAGAATACGACCAGACTTGGACTAACCCCAATCTGGATATGGTCTATTTTTCCAAACACGTTTCATATTTTCGAAGTTCTCAATAGCATCTGGTTTATCGTGACGCAACAACCCTCGTTCTTTACGAATTCGAATAGAATGGCAGATAGAAATTCTATCTAAAATTTCAACGTAAGTTCTGTGTACGTGCCAGTCCACTTGACAATTATACAAGTATAGTAATTTGTCAAGGCCTTCCCATCCTACCCAACGTCTTATCATACGAAAGTCCCAATGAGGATCACCATAAGAAAGAGTCTCCCAATCTCTTAGTCCATTGAGGTTGCCCTCTTTATCTACAAGTATGTTTTGTTTCCATAAATCGCCGTGAAGACAAGCATTTATTCTGTCTAATTTTGATTTTATTGCATACAAATCATATAAGGCGTCCTCGCAGAAAATATCTTTTTCTTTCCATTTTACGAGGTCTTCAATACAATTCCACATATTACTTTTTGTTGATGCATGAGATGATTGGTGTAGCTCAGCAAGAAGATCAGCCAGTTGTGTTATAAATTTATCGCCTGGCTCAGACAACATCTCGCCTTCAATCCAAGCACCATCTATCATTTCTTTTAGTGAAACCATAATTCAATCTCTTCATAATTTGTAAATATCTTAGAATAGTCTGGATTTTCGATAATCTCTTTTTTATTCTCTTCTCTAAAGTTGGCTTTGATGCCGTAGTGTTCTTGTATTCTCAACATAGTTTCATCTTGATCTTCTACGAACCACTCATATGAAATCACTGGTGCATCAAAATTTTGCATGACTTGTTCAGTGATATCTTCTCTGAACATATACTTTTTGTAGTCCTCGTATGTGGCCGTGAAAGAGTTGGGTGGAGGCGTTCTCCTAGAGGGTGGATCATATGTGCAATACTCTCTATCTCTTGGATAGTCTGGTTGACTACAATGCATTGCAGTAAGTTCAAAACAAAAATGCGATACCTTATCCTCTCGTACAAACCAAACCAGATCAAAATCCTTTAACACTTGAGTTGCAAAATCAACTCGTTGCATGGGGCTCAAATTGTATTGAGTGGGAGTGTTAGTAAGTTGTAACGGCATAGTCTTAATACAATATGGCAGAGGAAAGTTTTCTAGATGACGAAGCCTTCTCTGAATATCTTTTTCGGTCAAAAGGTCTTCATTTTTTGTCCAATCTATATCAACACGTTTTGTAATAAGGTCAAATGGCTTTGTTAGATCAACTTTCTTATTGCGCCCAAACCATTCAGTGCCCTCTACCAGATCAAATGTTTTACTCATGTACTCAAAAAAATAATAACTGCCAGATCGTGGAGTACACACGATGCAAAAGTTACTCATAGTTTTCAAACCATTCTATAATTTCATCGTAGTTTTTAAACTTGTCATTATATGCAACTCCTAACTCCACTGGAATGGGAATATCCACAACTTGATTTGAGTTGATATTAAAAAAGTTTGAAAGTTTTGCAAGGTTGTCTGTTGGATTTGCAAGAAAATACTCTAGTGATATAAGAGGCTCGCCTTGGTGATAATTTTTGTACAGGTTCCAAAAGCAATCTAGTTTGCTTTTGAACATATCAAACTCTTCTCTGGTGGCTTCTAGACTTAGATTTTCTATCTGTGGCCTATCCTCTACTTTATACACATGATTTACACCAGTGCGAAGTCGAGCAACATGACTTAAAAACTGTGCAACAATATCCTCACGATGCAACCATACGCTCGTAAAGTTCTTGGTGACTTCATGAACCTCTTCTGGTGAATCTGATATATAGTGAGGCAGAACTTTAAGGAGATGTATATCTTTTGCGAAATCCTGAGACTCAATGTCTGAATAAGAGTTGTGCTTCAGCCACGAGCCAGAGTCAAGCAGACCTAACATGTTGCAAGCATAACTACGAAATAATGTAGAACCACTACGTGATGTGGCGACTAATCCAATTCTCATAGGAATATATATAATGCCTGAAATTGAAATACCTACGTATGTGCTAAAAGAAATTAGCTTTGATGAAATTTATCCTGTGTGGGACAAAAGACTTTGGCCTGGTAGGAAAAGTAAAATAGAACCCATGAGCAGCCTCGTATGGAACTCTCGGTTGTTTCTTTCATGGGGCAACTCAGAAATAAAAAAAGACAGCTCTATTTTTGATAAATATGAGCCTAAGTTCTTTGCTTTTGTTATAGATGATGAGGTGGTGGGCGTTAATAGTGGATTTAGAACCGAAGACAGTGTATATCGATCCAGAGGTTTATGGGTAGACCCAAACCATAGAGGATTAGGTTTAGGTCAACAACTATTAACACAAGCAACAAAATTAGCAAAAGAAGAAAAATGTAAGGTAATTTGGAGTATGCCAAGGAAATCTGCTATGGAAACATATGAATCAGTCGGATTTAATAAGATTGGTGAGTGGTTAGATGAGACTGTAGAATTTGGCCCAAATGCCGTGGCATATAAATATCTATAAAAGGACGAGTATATGGCCATACCTACAACAAAATCAACCTTCAAAGATTATTGCCTTCGAGCTCTTGGCCAAGGTGTTATTGATATAAACATCTCAGATGATCAAGCAGATGATCGTATAGATGAAGCATTACAATATTTTGCTCAATATCATTACGATGGCATTGAGAAAATGTATCTCAAACACCTGATAACTTCAGCAGAAGTTACACGGGCCCGCAGTGATGCATCAGCAACCGCTACTGATACCGTTGATGATTCGATCACGGCAACGTGGAAAGAGGGTTCTAATTACATACCGCTCCCAAGTGCTGTCGTATCAGTATTAAGGGTTTTCCCCTTCACCGACACTGGCGGTGGTAGTAACATGTTCGATGTTAAATACCAGCTGCGACTAAATGACCTGTATGATCTATCATCTACCTCTGTTATTCAGTACCAGATGGCCATGGATAACCTAGACTTGATCGAGCACATCCTTGTGGGCGAAACACCAATCCGTTTCAACCAACACCAAAACCGTTTGTATATTGACATGGATTGGGAAAATGACGTAACAGCAGATCAAGACTATATCATCATTGAGTGTTACAGAAAACTAGACCCAACAACATACACAGATATTTTCGATGACATTTTCCTCAAGAGATATGCAACCTCTCTTATCAAAAGACAGTGGGGCGCAAACCTATCTAAGTTCTCAGGTATTCAGATGTTGGGTGGTGTTGAGATGAATGGTGCAGACATATATTCACAAGCTGTAGAGGAGTTAACCACACTAGAAGAAGAAATTAAATTGGCATACGAACTTCCACTAGATTACATGGTGGGTTAAGATGGCTGTCAATAAACACTTTCACACTAACGGCTCACAGGCAATAACATCCGAAAAAAATCTTTATAGAGATTTGGTCACTGAGGCCATACAGATATACGGTCATGATGTTTACTACATGGATCGAACTCTAGTGGCTGAAGATACAATTATGGGTGAAGATACTCTATCTAAATTTAACAGCCAACATCTTATAGAAATGTATATGGAAGACGCTCAGGGTGGTTTTGCTGGCGAGCGAGAGTTGATAACACAGTTCGGTTTACAGAACTTGAGTGAAGCTACGTTTGTTGTGGCAAAGGATAGATTTCAAACAATGGATTCTCAATTGAGAATAGAGGACGGCACTGATACTACAGGCGGTTCTATACTACAGGAGTCGGGAACAAGTGATAGTACAGAGAAGTTGGACGGCAGTAGTTTTTACATTGTGCAAGACACTGCTAGTACAGACTCAGACAGGCCTCAAGAAGGGGATGCCGTATATCATCCTATCTTAAAGAAATTGTTCGAAGTCAACTTTGTTGACCATGACGAGCCATTCCACCAGTTAGACAACAATCCAGTATATAAACTACGTTGTCGCTTGTTTGAATATAGTTCAGAAGCTTTGGATACTGGTATCGCAGAAATTGATGCTATAGAAGATGAATTGTCTGTGGATACACTTAATCATCAGATTACTTTGGAACAGTCCTCAGCTGTAAATGAAAGTATCAGGCTAGAGAGATTTATAGATAATGGCCTGGTTATAGATGAAACAGACGGCGATAAAGTCATAGGTGAGAACGACTCTACCTCTGTGGGTGAGAAGTTGCAATTAGAGGACGGCTCGTATGTTGTCCAAGAAGACTATATAGTTGGCGACTATAGTACAGACAAAACGGCTCAAAATGAGTTGTTTGACGAACAAGATGATACCATATTGGATTTCAGTGAATCAAATCCTTTTGGTGACGTTGGGCAAAAAGGATAATATATTATGCTAGGACAACAATTTTATCACGAAACAATAAGAAAAATCGTAGTATCTTTTGGTACAATTTTCAACGATATCCATTTAGTGAGAAAGGATAACGATGGAAAGGTTTCACAATCCATGAAGGTTCCGTTGGCATATGGCCCACGGCAAAAATTCTTGGTGCGATTAGGAGACAATCCTGACCTTGGAAAACAAGTCGCTGTCACCCTGCCTCGTATTGGTTTCGAAATTACTGGTTTGTCCTATGATCCTGCTCGTAAACTTAATCGTGTTCAACAATTTAAAAAGGTTAAAGGCACAACCACAAAACAACTAGATTCACAATACATGCCTGTTCCATACAATATCGATTTTGGTCTGTATATCTTATCAAAACAGTCGGACGATGCACTACAAATTGTAGAACAAATCTTGCCATACTTCCAACCTGACTACACAATCACCATGAATGATATGCCTGACATGGGTATTAAAAGAGATGTGCCTGTGGTATTGACGAATGTAGGATATGAGGATGATTACGAAGGCGATTTCACATCTAGACGTTCTATTATTTACTCTTTGGACTTCACTGCTAAGTTCTACTTGTATGGCCCTGTTACTTCTGCGAAAGTTATTAAGACCGTACAGGCAGATCAGTTTACAGACTTACCAGACAAGTCACCAAAACGAGAACAAAGATTTACTGTTACACCAAATCCTGCTACTGCTGATGCAGATGATGATTTTGGTTTTAACGAAACTACATCATTCTTTCAAGACGCCGCTGAAGGTGAGTAATTATGACAAAAACGATTGACGAGTCTTTAGGAGTCATTGACAAGATGGTAATCGAAGACCTGTGCGGTGATGGCAGATCATCTATTGCTGGGCCTGTAGGGCCTCAAGACCCTGTGATGTATGGTGGAAATGAGTTAGAAAAGGATATAGATAAAGATTATGAATACCAAAGAGATAACTTCTACAAACTGGTGGACAGGGGGAGCATGGCCATTGACGGCATCCTTGAACTCGCCAAAGAATCAGAACACCCCAGAGCCTACGAAGTCGCTGGAAATCTCATCAAGCAAGTTGCAGAGGTTACTGAAAAACTTGGAGATTTACAGGAAAAAATGCGAAAGTTAAAAGAGGTTCCTGATAGTGGCCCTAAGAGTGTTACTAATGCATTGTTCGTAGGATCAACTGCTGAGCTGCAAAAGATGTTAAAGGAAAAATAATGTACGAGTATAGATGCAGAATTGATAGAGTGGTTGATGGTGACACAGTGGACGTTGATATAGATTTAGGTTTTGGTGTGTGGATGAAAAAACAACGTATTCGTTTGTATGGCGTGGATACACCAGAGTCTAGAACGAGAGATGCTGAGGAAAAAGTTTTTGGTAATATGGCAAAAGACTTTGTTAAAGAACATGTTCCAGAAGGATCAACACAGGTGTTGAGGACAAAACTTGATGGCAAAGGAAAGTTTGGCCGCATCCTTGGTGAGTTTGTTATTGAAGATACAACTCTTAACAGAATGCTAATCGAAACATCTAACGCTGTGGAGTATCACGGCCAATCAAAAGAAGAAATAGAAAAAGAACATTTACAAAATAGGTTGAAACATAAAATAGATGCAACCGTAAGTGCCTAAATAATAACAGAATATATTATTCATAATTATGTCAAGAGGAGTTTGAAATGACAGAGATACTACTGGTGGTGTTGTACACCGCTCTTTTATGGGGATTCACCTATAAGTATTCCAATTTAAGTACGGATACAAATACCTTCTTAGTAGGTAATAGACAAATAGGCCTACTTGCCGGCGGACTAAGTGTCGGTGTTACTTGGCTTTGGGCGCCAGGACTTTTCGTAAGTGCTACCAAAGCATATACACAAGGAATACCAGGCCTATTCTGGTTTCTCCTTTGTAACTTCTTAACTCTAATCATATTCGGATATTTTGCTCAAAAGCTAAGAGAAAGATGTCCCGAAGGGTTTACCCTTAGTGGATATATCAAGGACACTGTGAGTAACCGTGTGAGTAAATTCTATTGGGGAGAACTTGGTTTTCTTACCATAAGTGCATTTACCATCCAACTTCTTGCAGGCGCCGCACTTATGCATAAAATGACAGGTATTGATTATACACTAATCACTATTGTCATGGCTGCAATTGCTCTTAGTTATAGTTTGTTTAGTGGAATTAAAGGATCAGTTATTACAGACGGTGTGCAAATGGTAATCATTGCCGTAGTTTGTTTGGCATTAGTTCCTTGGGCTATTTCTCAAGGCGGTGGTTGGGAAACTGTGGCTGCAGGCGCAGTAGGAAATCTTTTTGACCTAGATGTTTTCTTGACATTTGGTATCGCAGTTAGTCTTGGTTTTCTTGCTGGCCCGTTTGGTGATCAGATGTTCTACCAAAGAGCTTGGACAATCAAGAAAGATAAAATCCATAAAGCATTTACGATTGGAGCTTGTATGTTCGTAATCGTGCCTATCTCTATGGGACTGTTAGGTTTTATGGCTACAGGTCTGGGAATGAAAGTTGACCCACAACTTGTAAACTATGAAGTGATTGTTAAAACACTTCCTGCTTGGACAGTGTATCCATTCTTGTTTGCTATCATGTGTGGTCTTTTGTCAACTCTTGACTCTGCTTGTTGCGCTGTTAGTAGTCTGGCTTCAAAAGATTGGTTCCCAACATCAGAACTTACTGGTGCAAGAATTGGCATGTTAGCCCTTGCTGGTGTATCGATTATTCTTGCAAATACTGGAATAACGATTGTTATGTTGTTCTTGTTCCATTCATGTCTACGGGCAAGTACATTGTTGCCAACTATTCAGGCAATTCTGTACAAGGATATCCATGAACCTACAATGTTCTGGGGCCTTATTCTGTCCGTTGCGATTGGCCTTCCATTCTTCTGTTATGGTATGTGGTTTGGTGGTGGTGGAATGTACACTGCTGCTGGTGCTATCCTTACAGTTGCAATTGGAGGTGCTATGACCTACGCAGGCCGCAAGTGGATAAACTAGTTCACTATTCAAGGCTGCCTCTAGAGGTTATGCCTAATGACAACCCGCTCCGTCTACTTGGTATGGCACATCGATGCCCATCACCAGTAGACAGAACGGGGCGGTGGAATACTCTACGGGCTTCCTACAAACCCATGCCAACGGATTATAGTAATCCTAAGTCTCTAAGGGATTGTTGTTTAGACAGAGCTGAAGAATTATGGGCCTTAAACAAGCCCATAATTTTGTTTTGGAGTGGTGGTATCGACAGCACACTAGTATTTCTGTCCTTACGAGAAACCATGCCAAGTGACGCTGAGTTTAGTGTTCGATACACCCACGAATCTGTAAAAGAGTATCCTGATTTTATACCACAACTGGCACAGTGGAGTAATAAAGTAGAACCAGAGGACTTACTAAGGCCAGAACTTTTTGTTAGTGATAGCATTATTGTCACAGGAGAGGCTGGTGATCAAGTTGCTGGAAGTGACATACTAGAACTTCTAATGAGTCCAGACAATCCCCATGAATCAAATTGGGATGATGATTGGCATACGATACTAAACTGGAGCGGCCTCATAAAAAATAAAGTGTTACCGCCTGAAATGGTAGTAAAGTTAAACAGTAAAAAGAACAAACAGAAAGTTCATGATATTTGTGAGGATTTGTGTTCTATCAGCCCTTTTCCTATAAAAACAGTATTTGATATGTTTTGTTGGACAAACATGTGTATCAAATGGCATTGGGTTACTCTGAGAATGATTTTTAATTACGGTAGGACACCGTATTATAAAAATGTATATTCATTTTATGACACAAATGAATTTGAGAAATGTTCTATTGCTAATCATGATATAGCCCATCAAGGAACTTATCAGACCTACAAACAACCCATGAAGGATTTAATTAATGAGTTTCATAAAGATGAAAACTATCGGGTAAACAAGGTTAAAATTGCTTCTCTTATTAATTCTGTGCCGGGAGAATACAAGGCGATAAAGCCAGGCGTTTTTCTAACTCTTGTTTTAGAGGATGAAAGGTGTTGGAGAGAGGGCGAAAAAATACCAGATCATGTGTTAGAGGGGCTCTTACTAAATAGAGCAAATGACTGATTCAGTATATCTAGGAAACCCAAATCTCAAGAAAGCCAATGTCCAACAAGAGTGGACAAAGGAAGAACTTGAAGAATACACTCGTTGTATGAAAGACCCAATTTATTTCATCCAGAACTATATTAAGATTGTTTCTCTGGACGAGGGCCTTGTACCTTTTTCTTTATATGATTTTCAGAAAGAAATGGTGGGAACTTTTCACAACAACCGTTTCACGATATGCAAACTTCCTAGACAGTCTGGTAAGTCTACAACTATTATCGCATATCTTCTACATTATGTCCTGTTCAACGCATCAGTAAACGTAGCAATTCTTGCGAACAAGGCGGCTACTGCTCGTGACCTTCTTGGTCGATTACAGTTGGCTTACGAGCATATGCCTAAGTGGTTGCAACAGGGAGTAATGAGTTGGAACAAGGGTTCCTTGGAGTTAGAAAATGGTTCGAAAATATTGGCATCTTCTACTTCTGCAAGTGCTGTTCGTGGTGGCTCTTATAATATTATCTTTCTTGATGAATTTGCATACGTGCCGGCAAATGTGGCAGAACAATTCTTCAGTTCAGTGTATCCTACTATTTCCTCTGGAAAGACAACTAAAGTAATGATTGTTTCTACACCACATGGTATGAATATGTTTTACAAATTGTGGACAGATGCAGAAGAAGAAAGGAATGAATATGTACCCATTGAAGTACATTGGAGCGAAGTTCCAGGCCGTGATGAGGAATGGAAAGCGCAAACAATTAAGAACACCTCAGAATCACAATTCAATACAGAATTTGAATGTGAATTTTTGGGTTCAATTGACACACTCATCAGCCCCAGCAAACTACGACAACTTGCTTATCGAGCGCCTATCGCTTCGAATGCTGGACTAGATGTTCACATTCATCCCGAAGAAGGACGCACATACTTTCTATCGGCAGATGTTTCTAGGGGAACAAAAAATGACTACTCAGCATTTACAGTTATTGACGTTACTGAAATGCCCTACAAGATTGTTGCAAAATATAAAGACAATGAAATCAAACCTCTTATATTCCCTCAAAAAATCTACGATGTAGCAAGGGCCTACAACCAAGCATATGTCTTGATAGAGGTAAATGATATAGGAGAACAGGTAGCAAATACTCTACAGTTCGACTTGGAGTATGACAACCTCTGTATGGCTAGCATGCGTGGCCGTGCAGGCCAAGTCCTTGGTGGGGGGTTCTCAGGGGGTAGAGCGCAGTTAGGGGTAAGAACAACTAAGGCTGTAAAAAAGATAGGTTGTTCCAATCTAAAACAAATGGTTGAAGATAATAAACTTATTGTAGAGGATATTGATGTTATTAGTGAATTGTCAACCTTTATTGTGAAGGGGGCATCCTTCGAAGCAGATGAAGGATGCAACGATGATTTGGTCGCATGTTTATTCACATTTGCATGGGCTACAGACCAAACATATTTTAAGGAACTAACAAATGTGGACATGAGGGCAACCATGATGGCAGAACAGGCTGATGCCTTGGAACAGGACATGGCGCCTTTTGGTTTTGTTGTTACAGGACTAGAGGATGAAAACATAGGTGAGGTGGTGGACGAATATGGAACAAGATGGAATCCAGTTGTCAGAGACTACGGAAGCAACTGGTAAATATATAATTGAATACGTAGGTGGAAGTAAAGGTGATCTTCTTTGCAGATTTCTCAATAACGAAACTTCTAAGATAGAGACAGACAGATCAAATAAAACAGACCCATCAGAGATAGGTTGTTTTAATTGGTTAAAGTTGGCTTGTCCGTATCATCTAACCCTTGAGAGATTTGAAGAGGTGTTGGCTACAAACACAAAGAAGTATGTCCCTGCTCATCCTCTTTGGGTAACGCATGATGATAGGTATTGGGAACTACTAGAACATTACAACTATAAAATACTACAATTAAGATTTGATGAAAGTCAATATGTCACAATCCGAATAGAGTCTAATCTAAAAAATCTTGATGCTGGAAAACACCCTGAGATATTGGTAGACTTTATAAACACTGTTTGGTGGCGAGGCTTGGACTTCAGTACATTCACATCTAAACAATTGACCACTAGGCCATCGAAACTAGAGATTGGTGATGCGTGGGAACAACGAGCATATGTTTATGACCTGTTCTTATCTAATACAAAGAATAGAGAATTTATTTTTTATGGTGACTTGTTTTTAGATTTCAGTTGTGGTATTCTAAACAATTACAATTTGGAAGAATGGAAAAGTCTAGTAGATAAAAGTTGGTGTACGGCTGGTGGCGGTTCAATACTAGGTTATAGAGATTGGGATAAACCAAGGCCTAGTGAAAAACCTAAATCAAAATATAGCGATATATTAGAGGAATATATTAATGGAAGAAATTAAACAATTTTTTGGTACAACATGGAATCAAACAGAAGTTGATGATCATGTAGTAGATAGGATCATAAATGCCAAGTCAGTTATTGACGTTGGGTGTGGGTTTAACCCCTATAAGAAATTTAATCATAATCTTGTAGGTGTAGATTTGATCAATGAAGAGGCAGATGAAAACTGTGATATTCTTGATTTTGATACTATGGGTTGTAAGTATGACGTAGCAATCTGTTATGGTATACTACACTTTAACTCTTATGATTGGATAAGAGAACGTCTGGAATGGGTGGTGAACAACACTAAACCAAAGTCAGAGATTCTTATCAAAGTCAATCCATCCAGAAAAGAAGATCAGGCAGAGGCACTAAGAAGTTCTGAAGTTGTCTGGTTTCATAGGTGGAATCGTGGACTAGCCGATCATTTCGCAGAAATATATAATTTGGAAGTTTGGAATTGGCGTGAGTGGAGAAATCCTCTTGACAACAGTTTGCGTTTGAAGTTTGACTTTAGGAAACAATGGTAATATTACTTATTGGCCCGCAAGGGTCTGGCAATCACTTATGGAGTAAAGTATTCACCACTTGGGCCGACAAGGAATTTTGGGTGGGACACAAAAATGAGCCTCACTCAAAACTCTGGCAAGATATGGACTCTTGGAGAACTTATGTTTTTCCAAATATCGATAACGTAGTATCCATATCAATTCCATATGCAGTAGAGGGAAAAACAACTTTTCCAGATGTGAAACTCTGGATGGATATTATGAAAGAACGTGATATAGAATATAGAGTATGTGCGATCACCAGAGATGAGAATATTAACTATCTACAAAACGAAAGAGTCCGACCAGAAAACAACTACCACAAGGCTGTAGAATACATAAAGACTTTGGATGTAGATTGTTTTCTATCCACAGAGACACTACTGTTATATAAGTGGCAGTATATAGAACAAGTATGTCGGCAGATATGTTTTTCTGTTGAAAAAAAAGATGTGGATTTTTCTCAATCTTTTAATGAGAAATATGTGAAATACGTTGAAGAGTTTTACTTAGATAAAAAGGTGTGGGAAGTTTCTGGTATAGAGGATCGTGACCCATTTATATATGACGGATGATAACAGATTTTGCATACTATAAACGCAAGGCTAATTTTAAGGCAAAATATAGTGGGGCAGATAACCTATTAAACATGCACCCCAACTCCCCAGCTGGATGGTTTGAAAATTATCCTGTACAGAACTTTGATTACCAGTTCAATAGTTGGGGATTTAGAGGGCCAGAGTATGATAAGTTTATAGGAAAACCAGTAAATATATGCTTAGGCGATAGTTTCACGGTCAATGTAGGGGGCCCTATCAAGCATAGTTGGGCATCTCGACTACAGGAACGTCTTGGCTTACCAACTTTAAATTTAGCTATGGACGGTGCTGGAAATGACGCAATAAGAATTGTGTATGACAGAGCAATCAAGTTGTTTGACGTACAACAAAGCTTTGTCATGTACAGTTTCTTTCATAGACGTTTGCATAATAAAGAGTTCACACATTATGGCCGAAGTCAACATGCTCCGGCCCCCTTACATTCTGATGAGGAGAACTTTTCGTATTTCGAGAAACAATACATAGAGGGTGCCCACGAAGCATTTCTGCCGCCGTGGTGTTACAAGGACACAGAGTTAGAGTACATAAAACTTTATGAAAACTTTGATTATCCCACTGGCGGTAGAGCAAAATGGGCCAACAGAGATTATCACCACATGAATGAAAAATTAAATAAAATGATTGCAGATTATTATTATGACTTGTTTCTTCTCACTGTATAAAGAATTTGTAGATGACGATTACAGAAAGGATCGTGCTAGAGGATATCCTATCAACGAAGAGTTTCTATCCAAAAGATATGAGTGTATGTTGCCAGAGGAGCTCATCAAAGATAAAACAATTCTTGATCTTGGAAGTTGTGTAAGCAGTCTTGGTGCGTGGGCATTACATCACAACGCAAAAGAGTATACTGGTGTTGAGTGTAATAAAGACTTGTGCGATTT
>VTLG01016709.1_pt1 | contig 19566 bp, 26 predicted proteins | sample 4694571 | NCBI WGS metagenome assembly VTLG01 (sample SAMN12604809, study PRJNA352737) | marine metagenome | biome: ENVO:00000447; feature: ENVO:00000209|ENVO:00000569|ENVO:01000036; material: ENVO:00002151; isolation source: viral sequences binned using virsorter ...
TTGTGATTTCTAGATTTTTTGTATTTGGGTTTTCTAGCACTTTTACAATCTTAGGCTCCCTGTATTTATAGTCATTAAACCTAGCGTCTATATCCCATAATAATTCATCTACTGTGTTGCCTGCTGCCAAGCAAAAATTAAACCCTTCTAGCGTTTCATACATTATTTCAGCATGGTATTTAAAGTCATGTGGTACAATTTCTTTACTCATTTTTTCTCCCCTTTATCGCTTATTAAAACCCCATTTAAGTGGTCTATTTCATGCTGTATTATAACAGCGTTCAATCCTTCAAATTTCCTACTACAGCTACGACCTTGCCCATCTTCATAATCTACCTCTACCCAATCATGCCTAGTAACCTCATATTGAGCATTAGGAATAGATAGGCAGCCTTCAACATCTTTAATAGTTTTGTCTGAAGCCCTTACAATAACAGGGTTGGCAAAGAAAGCCCACTTGCCATTGATCAAAGCCAGAAAAGCGTATTGGTTCATATTTAGTTGGTTAGCTGCAAAGCCTAATGCGTTCCTTCTTTTAGTCATGGTCTTAAACCACATCCTAGAATGAACCTTACCATGATGCCCAGGTTGCACCCTATCCAACACCTTTCTAAGGATGCTATCTGATTTGGTATTCTTTACTATCCCCCTCATTACTTACCCCCTTCTGCTTTTTTAATTATGTTTGAAAGAACCTCTTTTATTTCTTCCTCTATTTCAGGGTTACTGTTAGTTATAGCATTAAGCCATTCTTCAAAGTGCTTGAGGGCAGAAAGCATTTCAGGAAATAGACTAAGTTGGTTTCGCATTTCTATTTCAGAAACCAAAGCAAGGTTTTCACCTTTTTTATTTTCACCACATTCATCTGCAACTTGAGTTGCCCCTTGTGAAATAATTTCTTCATATATTTCTTTCATCTTACTTACCCCCTAATAAATCATTGACATTAACAAGTGAGGTTTGATAACCATTACCTAATATTGATTCAGCAATTACAGTATAGTTTTCTTCAGTATAACACTCATTGTTTGTGATTGATTTTATAAAGTCATTTACACCACTACATTCATGAATATCATTGCCATGCTCATAAGAAAAAAAGTATCTATAACCCCTGAAAGAATCAATCATCAAGTGATTGGCTAGATTTCTTTTTATCTCTTTTTCTTGCTTATTAAGATTAATAGACTTTTTCTTTTTTGCTTTAGGCTTTATTCCTAAATCAAATATTGATGATAATAAAGTCATTTTACTTACCCCCTACAATTTTTTTTACTTGGAAAAAATATGCCCAACTACTAAAAGGTGTTCCCTCGTCTTCTTTCTTTTTAAATGCTATAATAGGCTCTGTTAATAATTTGCTGCCATCCCATTTTTCCCTAATATCTATTTCAGTAACTGTTACAACCTCATTGTTATGTTCCCAATTAAGTTGAACCTTGTCACCTACATTGTATTTTGGCTTCATCTTACTTACCCCCTACAACTGTAAAACCATTAAAAAAAGGTTTGCTTTCACAACCTACTTGCTTACCCTTTTGTATTTTTTCAACTGCATCCTTCAACCAGTCAGGATCAACTCCAGCAACATTAGCAAAATCTGCTATTTGTTCGTCACTTGGGTTTGGTATAAAATCAAGTAATTCAAGGGCTAAACTTTTCATTGAAAACTCCATATTGTTTATTTTATTCATAACCAAATATATATTAAATATTTGACAATGCAAACCCTTTTATAATTTTTTTTTAGGGTTAGTAAAGGGTAAAGGGGGAGAGGCAGAGGTGCTTATAATATGAATAAGGACGAACTGTTGGAGCAAAACGCCCTGTTCACCCCTGCCTGCATGGGAGAAGTTTACTATATTTTAAGCAATATAACCTAAGATAATTGTTCTACTAGGTTTATTGAGCATGAATACCTTTGATATGAAACCTCTTTAAAATCAATAGGCTTGTCTAGCCGTACATAATGAAACGGACCAGTTGTGCCGTTTTCAGAATACAGGAATTTCTTATAGTCTTGCACCTGGGCTGCCATGCTTTGCAAATTATCTTTAAAGGTACTTGAAACACTTGAAAAACTCATGCTAATAGTGGTTCTTGGATCACCAACTTTTACCGCATATTCAATACCCCCTATGCTTGTATTTACCTCTGTATTAAAAGATTCTGATTCACCCATACCCACATCTGGGTTCATTTCAAATTCTAGTTTTTGCCCTACAATAAATTCGGTTAAATTAGCTACTGTGCCGCTCGTAGATGCCAAGTGCCAATTCGTACCAGCAGCACCACTAAATTCCCCAACTGTCCAACCAGCTGAAAATGTTGCAGTCATATCTATAATCGAGGAATAAGAACCAGCACTAACTTCCCGATATAAAGAAAGGTTATCAGCTTCTGATGCCGAAAAATAAACAGCTATAAAATTAAGTGTCTTGGCACCTGAAAATGTAATTTTTAAAGCATCTGCATTACCAAAGCCAGAAACTGCTGTCGCAATAGACTGATCAACCAATCTTTCTTCATTGGTCATGCTTGTACCATCAGACCAGCTTGAGCTACTATAGGTTCCGTCATTTATGGTTGCCTCTAATAAACCCTCCGAATCATAATAAAAAGTTTTTGCCATTATACCTCCCTAAATTGGCATTTCAATTTTCCAATTTGCCTTTGAACACTTGTAACAATAAAATCCTTTCCAGACCAACTAGCACCAAACGGATCAACTGGCATTGTGTTAAATGCTACAAAATCACCTACATCAATTCCATAGAATAAAGGGCTGACCACAGTAGCATCAACGATTAGTTTTTGGCTGCCTAATATATTGTCGTAATAAGAATACCAATCATCATTAACATTAGATGTGGATGCAGTTGGTATGTCGTTTTCACCGCTTGCATCACCTACATAAGCATCAAGCCTGATTGTTTTTTTGTTTTCATTTGTGCCTATTTTTAAATCACTAATAGCTGTTGAATTTGTTGCAGATACTTTTGTTGTATGCCCACGATTAGCAGGGTGTTTTCTATATTCAATGTCCATACTTGTTATTACATCACTCATTGGAGATAGGGATATATTTATATCTGCTAAGTCATCTGTGTTTAATGTGTGGTCTGTGCTAATAGAGTCAGGGATATAAATATATTCACCTGCACCTTGCCCATTGAACCTAAAGATAAAACCGCCCTCATATTGCAGCGTTTCAAGTACCCTAATTAATGGCGTTGGTTCATTTACCCAATACCTGATTCGCCAATCTTTGTCGGTGTTTATAGCTTTACCACTCCCCCAATTTGTAGGCGTATTAGAATTTGTATAGGATGTGAACCTATGCAGTAAATCCCTGTGAGCCTCGTGTATTTCTGTGATCGCCGAATTACTATTCCAGCCGTTATCTGTTAATCCATTTGCCCCACAATATACAAAATCTAGGTCATCAAGGAATTTATACGCATCTGCCTTTGTGCCGCCATTGGATGTATTATTAAAGTCTAATTGAGAAACAGTTTCTATTTTTAAATCGTAAATTCTAAATTGAATTAATACATCCCCATCTATACTAGAATGATTCCTTGTTTGCTTAACTTGTAGGTCAAAACTTTCCCCCCAGCCAGAACTACTTGCAAGGAAAGCAGCGTCTCTATCAGATTGGGTTTTGATCGTAGCTACGCTTGAAATACTTGTGTTCCCTGGGGATGCTGCCAGGGTTGTACTTGTTTCATTCGCATCAAGTTCTATATACCCCAAAACAATACCAGAGCCGAATGTATTGTCTATTAATTTTATTTGAATATCCCTGCCTGCAGATGCACCTGAAATATTAGAAAGCGTGGCTGTGCCTGTAAGTGTATAATGAAACACCAGTAAAGAAGGAAACCCATGAATTTGAGGTAAGCTATAACTGATCGTTCTTGTCTCATCATTAGCATACCCTGCATCATAATCAAATTGGGTATAATTAGTCGTATCTGCGGTCGCACCATTAAAAGCATTGTCATTAGATTGCCAGCCTGTACCACTAGCAGTTCTTTCTGTAGGCTTAAAAACGACCTTCCTTAGCATATTTTGGTGAAACCTTACAGCATACCCATCCCCATAACTTTCATTCGCTGCGTCTACTGTGTTGTAAGTTGTTGCATGATTTGCTAGTGGGATAAATTTATCTATGGATTTTTCATAATAATGTGGCTGGGCATTTGCAGCGGTGCTTCTTATTCCTGTAAGTGCGAACAATGTATCGCCCCTTCTTTCTTCTACTGGTATAGGGTAAAGGGTTTTTCTGTTTCTAAAGTCGTCATCATCTGCTGGTGGATCTGCTACCGCTGCCGAGTTAGGTGTGAAATCTCCATACGCTATAGGGTAATAATTGTTCTTATCTGTTTTTACCTGGGGTATTTCAACACCATCCCAGGGTTTCTGTGCATTTACAGAAAGCTTTATTTTTTCTTCGTTGTGCGAAATGTTAGTAAGCTTCCCTGTGTATATCAACAAACAATCACTGATGCCTGTAACATCATTAGGCTGGATATATATTTTAACCTTTCTATTTATATAGTCCCTAGAACCTCCAAATATTTCTGCTGAAAAATCATCTGCCAGGTATTTAAAATTCGCAAGGGTAAGGGAAACATTTCCAGTCTTAGAAGTGCTTTTTTTCAAATCAATTGATTCTCTGATGCTTGGTTTATTTAATACCGCCCCATAATAATTGATTGATTCAACAACTGTATCGTAAAATGCAACACCAGTAAAATTTGATTCATCATCATAATGTAATTGGAACAGCCAATTCCTTTTCGTTGAATGGCTACTAAAGGAAGCTGGTAGGGTTAATGCCATTATGCAAGGTTCTGACTAATGGTTTTTTCTATTTCTGGAATGATAAAATCTTTAACATATTCATCATTCGTGATTGCACCATTAAAATTGATCGTAAGCCCCATCCCCCCAGCTAAATTATTTTGCTGTGCCTGGTTTAAAATCAATTCTCCAGGTGTAAGCATAGCTGGAACTGTATCGCCTTGACCTGTATTAACCCCCTGCACAATACCACCAGATGCAAACTGTTGAGCATCTATTGCACGGACATTCGCCATCCCGACCGCAACAGCTAGAGCCGCTGGAATGATGCCTGTTGGGTATCCACCGAACTGGGCAAATGTTTTATTTGCAGCTTCAAATGTTTTTACAATAGCTTCGCCTTTTGCCAGCATTTTAGTCCTCATTGCTGCCGATTTATTTTGTGCGGATGCTTGTGTTGCAAGGGCTAGAAAAGATGAAGCTTGGTTTGCTTTTGCACCTATCTCTTGAGACATGAATTGGGTTCTCAATTTTGTCCCATGCTGTTCTGCCTTAGTATGGTCTACCCCCAACAATTTTAATTCTTTAACTTGCTCTGCAACTTTATTAAAATATTGTTTTTGTGCCAATTCCCTAGTCGTTAATAAATCTCTTTCAACCTCTGCTCTTTGTGTTTCTATTTCAGTAAAGTTTTCTAGGTCTGATTCCCGATTACCTCTTAAACCTTCATTGAGTTGGATATTGGAATCTAAAATTTTCTGGTCTGCTTCAGCTTGGGCATCTGCAGATTCTTGAGCTCGTTCTTTAACAAATGTAAAAGTAGAATTAAACGCATTTTTCATAATATCCATATTTGCTTCTGTAGCAAAAGCAGCAGATTCAGTAAGGATTTTAATCTGTGCGTTCATATCGTCTATTGTGCCAAACAAATTAGAACCAGGAATTAATTCTTTTATCGTCTTTTTAATTTTTAAACCTAAGACAGCCATGTGGGCATCAAAAATATTCATAATGGATGTTGCCATCACATTTACCATGCTCATGATTGAACCAATGTTTTCGGAAACAGTTGCACCAATATGATCCCATCCAATATCGCCTAACTGCTGGAGCATACTGTTTGCTTCTTTAACTTTTGGGCTGATTGAATCTATAATAATATCCCCAATGGTGATCATGATGTTAGCCATGTGGTTCTTCAGCATTGACATTTGTGTATTAAACGAATTAGTCATTTTCTTAAATGCTATTTCAGAAGCCCCTGCAGATTTATTTGCAAACTTGTCTACATTTGTTTGTAGTGTTGTAAAGTTTTGAGCCATTGTTTGTATGGCTAGAATACCTTCAACGCTAGGTATCAATTTCCTCATTGTGCCTGGATCAATACCCTTGAATTGTTCTACAGTAGAAACAAGGTCTACAGTTCCATCATCAAACCTTTTTATTTCAATGCCCATATCTTGCATTAATGTTTTTGATGTTTCAGTTGGGCTTTGCAGGGCTTGCATTGCTGACCTTAATGATGTAGTTGCTTGTGCAGTAGAAATACCTGAAGCTGTAAGTGTAGCCATAGAAGCACCAACACCTTTCAAATCCATTCCCATGCCTTTTGCAAATGGCAACACTTGCCCCATACTTGCAGCAAGCTCTGTCATTGTTGTTTTACCAAGTTTAACAGTCATGAATAATTCATTTGAAACCTGGTTTACATTATCTGCATCTAAACCTAAAGCATTCAGCGAAGTTGTTAATAAGTCCGCAGCTTCTGCGGCACTTGTTACCCCCCCAACTGCTAACCTTGCACTAGCATCTAAAACTGCTGCTGAATCTGCAGCTTCACTAAACCCAGCAGAAACAATGTCATACCTTGCCTTACTTAATGAATCAAGAGCCAAACCAGAAGAAGCTGAAACACTCCTTAATTCATTTGACATTTTTCTTAATTTTATATTCAATACCTCAACTGGCATATCATCCATTAAGGTAGATATTTCTAATAGGCTTTTTTGAAAATCACCAGCTAATTTTGTAGATAATGCTGCAATTCCAGCTCCCGATACTGCTGACGCTTTCCCTAGAAAAGTTACTGCACCGCCTACTTTCTTTAATGCTGCCCCAGTTTTCTTTGCACCTTTCTGAGTTATTTTTATTACGACATTTTTAGCCATGTTCTTTCCGATGATTATTAATGTTTTCTATTTCGTGTTCAATAATAGAAAAACAATCAACCTTAAATACAGATAATGATTCTAGACTAGCACCTAGTGGAATATTATATTTTGTGACAAGTTTATAATCTTGTATCATTTCCCAACACCAATTATTTATGACCAGGCTAGGGGTTGTAAAAAAAGGCATTTCATAATATAATGTTTGACCAACGCCAAATTTCCTAGTCCCTTCCTGGTTAATTACTTTTTCTATTTCTTCTAGGACATCTTTTTCATTCTCAAATAGTTTCTTTTTATTACTAACAGGCGACCGAGCTGTGTAAGGGAATACGAAATTAGCATTATCCGTAAACCCTAATTGACTGAACCATACTGCACACCTCAATCGCCAGTAGAGTTTCCCTGGTCTATGCCCATATAAGCAACGATAATCGCAGTAAGAACCTCATCTTCTTCTAAGGCGGTTAAGCCTTTTAACTTGTCATCAGCAGTTTTATCATCTCCAAAAGCTAACAAAGTAAACTCATCTGCCAAGTCGTGCAGCTTTGCTTGATCTTGGTCAGCGAATACCTCTTTTACTTTTTTATAATGCTTCCTGCGTTCTTTGCGTGTAATATCATTAACTTCGAACTCTCCATGCTTTGTATCTACTACCATTGTTCTCCCTTTTAGTTAATTACCAGGCTGTAACAGCTTCATTCTTAAATGATTCTAATTTAAACGCTTCTGTAGAACCATTCTGAACACATTCAAATTCAAGCGTATGGAATACACCACTTTCACTAAGGTCTTGACCTGGATCGCCTGTATATTGAATTTCTGCTGCAATGTTCATTTCACCTTCCGAACTTACTGTTCCGTCACCGATCTTAATTGCAAGGCTTAATGTATCGCCATCAAGAAAATCTTGAATAACATTATTATCTTCACCATAATCAAATTCACTATCATATTTAATAGTAAGGCTGCCTGTTACTGCGTATTCTGGGAACACATAAGCTTCCGCGTTTCCATTTGTATCGAAGCCAACTCTATTAACACCATTTGCGATATTAAAAGAAAAAGCCTTCATGATGAATGTTTGGGTTGCATTACCTTCAACATCTAATGTTCTTGTATCAGCATCTAATACATTGTAGTAAGTTGTTTCAGCAGCTACCCAAGTTCCATCAAATGTTTGTTCTAGAACAGTTGATGTAGAAACTGGTGCAGAAAAACCGCTAAAATAATTTCCACTAATGCTTACAAGACCGCTATTCGCACCAACATCCCCAGCAATGGTTAAGTCTGAACATACTACCCCAGCAACCTTAATTCCTTCGCCTGCGGCTGGATAATAAGCCAAATTGCATGAATGTGGAATACCGCTTGATATTGTTCCGCCAATAGAATCTGCGTTGCTTGAGCCGTCTATTTCCATTTCGTGAACTGTGCTTCCAGATGTTCCGCTTTCTTGCCCAACTAATAAAGCGTGCTGGGCTAGTGTCCTGGGTGTTGCAAGCATATCAAAAGGCATAGTAATTGTTCCGCCTCTTGTATTTACAACTGTATCAGCTGCGTTCTTTACGCTGCCCCTACCGCTTAACAACCTTGATTCCCTCATGATATTGAATGTGGGTTTTTGAACCTGGACTGCTGGTTGTGTTAAATATGCAGTACCATCAGCACCGCTTGAATCTAATCCTACCCCGAAAGATGTCTCGGCTTTTAAACCATACTTGATACCACTTACAGGGAGTACTCTTGTGTCCGCCATTATTTAGTCTCCTTATTTTGTTTCTTGTTTTTAGCCTTTACCACGAACCCCATCTTGAGCAGTTCGTTTGCGGCATCTTCAGGTATTTCAACAGCTTCACCTTCCCTGAGTTTATTTAGTGAAGCCTTATCACAGAGCACCCCGTTTGGGTTTACCCTGTGAAACTTTTTTAGCCTTGCTTTAACTTTCATTAGATCACCTCTATATTTTGACAATTAAATATTCCTATACCCCTTAAAAGTGTTTGGTCATCTTCGTCCCTTTCATATTCAATACTTGTTATATTTGCATCAAACCAGGTTGCCCCACTTGAATAAGATGAATTGTTATGTACCAACCTTTTAAGTCTTTCCATTATGTTACTGACTTGTTTCATATTGTTTTTCGTATATTGACCGCCAATTTTTAATTGATAATTAACCTCTACATTATATTCCCTATGCGTGCCAGAGGATAAATTTACAACCAGCTCATCAGATGTTGGCGTTAGCATAAAAGATTGGGGCGGTTTATGTTCGTCATAATAAACAGCGACCGCAAACTCATCATTGATTAATGTTGCTAGGGTTTCCATAATATCATCATAAATTGTGTTTGTATAAGTGATTGCCATTAATACCGACTCGTTGATATTGTTTTAATTGATGTAAAAGCTTGGTCTAATACTCCACTCACTTCTAGCTGCCATTCGTCATTCGTAGTGTATAATCCTGGGGCGAACCTTATCCACATATTATGCCCTGCTGATTGCCAACCGCAATCAATTATTTCACCATTCATATCTTGATTTAATTTTAATCCTTTTTCGTTTCTTGTATATGTAGAATATTTAACAGATGTATTCTCGCTCCCTGCCGTAATTGTTCCGCCTGCCGAAATTAAAATCTTAATTGCATCCCATTCTATACTTGCCCTTCCTTTTACATCTAGCACGCCCCCTGTTGTATTTGCATTAATAGAAACAGGGGATAGAATACCTTTGTATTTTTGCTCTGATTCACTACTGTAAAGGCTTACCTCACCTTTCCGTAACATATCAAGCCAGCCTGTTCCCTCTTCGTTGATTGCTTGCGATTTTATTAAGTCAGCTTTTTCTGCGTCGTATGGTCTAATAAGAGATTCAACCGCCATAACTGCTGTACTCCTTACTATCATTTCAGGATAATCATTGCCTACGGCATCAGCAGTCCCTACACCTTTATTTGGATAAATTGGAAACGGAAGGTAATTCCTAATAAAATCACTTGCCCTTTTTACGGCTTCCGTTTTAAGTGTTTCCCAATCCCTACTGGCTTCAAATACTGAACTATTTAGGGCAGATACAGAAGAAGATGCTAGAAAAAATTGAAAAGAATCTGTGCTGCTACTATAATTATATTCATTGTCTGCGTTTGGGCTATCAGTTACAGCAGTCATTTCAACTCCGTCTTTGTATAGCTGTTCAACATGACCTGTATTTAATAGCTGATATAAATTCGTAGTGTCTGTTGTTATAAAGTTACCTGGCAAAACTCTTTTATGGTCGTATTCGCCTAAATACGGCTCAATAAAGAGTAGGTCTGTGGTTGTATCGCAATAGCTTTCGTGGTATGTACTCATGCTTGTGCCTCTGGTATAAAAGGTTCATGTTCAATTATTTCTAATTCTAGGCTTCTTATGCCTTCTACTAAATATATTAACATTTCTTTTTCATCTATGCTTGTGTTGTCTAGTATGATATTTGATAAGTCTATATGTTTTGCAATTTCTTTACATTTCATAATGACCTCAAATGCGTTTTTATCACAATCATTAGTATTTATTTCCGTGATCTTTTCCATGTTAAATATTCAGCCGCTTCATAAGGGTTAAAGATTGTAGTGATAAGCCTGTTGTCTTCATCATCAAATTGGGGATCAATAATTGTAACTGGTGCATTGAAAATATTTTTGTCATCTAATCCTAGCTTATCTGCATAATTATCCATAATCTTAAAACTTGCCACTTGTAGGGCGTGTGAAATTAACCCCGAAGCAGGGTCTTTTAAAACCTGATAACCCGAAACATGGGTATGTCCACAAGTTAAAATGTGATCTTTCCAGCCCATTTGTGCGGCTTTAGCTACGCCATGAGCTGTATTCCACATACTGTGTCCCTTGAAAGTGTGCCTAGCGTTTACCCGAATATCTCTTTTATTAGGAAACCTAAGATTTAATCTTGCCCCCCATTTTTCATACACCCCCTGGTGTTCACGCATTATAAAATCTAATGGATCACCATCGCCTGACCATACATCGTGATTCCCTGCTACTAAATACAACCAATTAACACTATTAACAAAATGTTCTGTGAGCCTCCAAGATTCTTTAGCTGTTGTGGATTGTTGCCCATATAAATAAGACAATCTGCCGATCCAATTATTTTGCACATCCCCCAGGTTTCCAGCAAACATCCCTTCCGTTTTATTAATAAGGTTGCACAAGGAATATATTTCAGCAATGTTTGTACCATCATCATCAATGTGTGGATCCCCAAAATGGCATATCCCTATCACACCATCAGCCTTAATGTCAATATTTATTAATTTCCTAGATTCTTTCCCTTTAACCTTTATTGAATATTTCTTTTTTCTGTGTTCAATCAATTCTTCAATAGGCATATAATCAGGCTCTGTTATTTCTTTGACAAAATTAGATTTTTCTAATACTTGCGGATTCACGCTTCTCTTCCCACAGTTACGGCACATCCATTGTTGTTTCTTGCTGTTAGCCCTGTATAAATAGCCAAACTTTCTAATTGATCTACTACCGCAATATCTGCACCCAATAATATTTCCATCAATATCTTGTACAATTTCATCACCCATATTTTGCAACGATCTCTATAAAATGTTCTGGGGTACCAGCACCCTTAGAGGTATTATAAAAGTCTTTCCAATAAGATGCCTGGTCATCTAGCGTTGTAGGCATTTTTTTAGGAACCCTCCAGTAATGTAAACGACACACCACTATCCCAGCGATAAGATTTGTGGTTAATACCTCCCTCCATTTATTTTCGTCTGGGCTTGTAAAATAACTCCAATCCAAATGGCATATTTCAGCAACCCTTTTTAATAGGTCTTTTCTGTATTTTAAATAATCATTGCAAAGAGATACCGCCACCCAGGGTTCGCATTGCCAAAAACCTCGAGCAATATTATCACCGCCTTTCTGCATAATGTACTGGTATTTAGACTCCACTAACCCTGTTCTAAATATCAACATCATTGCATCGTGGCTGTAATACTTAGAACCCATCTTTTTTAGAGTCTGTTTAATAACAGTTAGCATCTGTAATGAATCAATCATTATTTACCCTTGAAAACGCCCTCAAGAATATCTGTTACCACATCAACCACCTTTTCAAAAAAGATTTGTTCTTTATCTTCAGAAACGAATGGTATGTCAATTCTTTTATTGATTGCACTTGCAATCTTTTCTGTCATCTCTTCAGAACCTAAATGCTTAACAGCTTCTTCCTGCATTTTTTCTGCTTGTTCTTCAGCTAGTTTTATTAGCATTGATTTAATGTCCATAGTATTTCCTTATCTTATTATTGTGAATAAAAATGTAATGATCGCCATACCTCCAAGAATGTAATTCCTCCAATTCTCAAGCGACCTGGTTCTGCCATTTGATATTCTAAGCTGTTCCTTGATATCTGGTAGCTCCCTGTGTAGAATTGTTTCAATCCTAGTTAGCCTTTCTTTTATGTCTAGCCTGTATTTATCAATCGGTTCGTAATCCATTTTCTTTACTTTTTATTTCCATTATCTCATCTCTGAGTAGTGCCATTTTTTCATTATGCTCAATTTTCATTTCTAGGGCAGCTACCCTTAATTCCATTTGATACCAACCCCAGGCAATCGCACCTAATAAACTGATGATATTAATTGCAAATTTCATATCTATTTTAATGCCGCCCATTTATTCTACTTAAACTACCCTTGACCTCTGATATTTGGTTGTCTAGGTCATTTATTTCTTTAGTCATAGCATCAAATTTCCTGTCTAATTTATCATCTGATGTGTTCCACCTATTAATTAATTTGATTACCATGCCTTCCATATTTTCAAGTGTTTCACTTTGCCCCTTGTTCTCTACTTTTAAATTTTCTAATGTCTCTTGTTGTTGTGCCGCTTTGTTTGACATTTGAACAACTAAATAAACAAACATCGCACCGACAACTCCAATCATCCCTGCTTCGCCATATACCGCTAAAAAATCCATTTTATTTCTTTTTCTTTTTACTTAGTTTCTGGTACCATTTTAATTCTTCTTCCATTTCAGCATACCTTGCCTGCTCTTCTACAATATGTTTTTCAACTAGCTCTGTGATTGTTTTGTTTGCATCTAACATTCCCTTTTCTAATTCTGTAATTCTTTGAATAACTGAGTAATATGAATACACAAGCCCTGCAATAACAACAGCCGATTGAAGCAGCCATTTGATATTAATTGATATAATGGCGTTATCATCAACGACTGTGCCTCTATAGCTTCGTGCTGTATCAGGCTTCCCACTCACTTAACCTCCCAGCCACATACCAACCAACCAGAATCACACCCTGCTAGTATAAATATAATTAACAGGAATATTATAACTTGTACTAGTTTCATATTTTCTTTTTATTTTTATTTTCATAACACCATCCACCAGGCAATAGCTGTTTCTACTACTATATCAGCCATTGTATTATATGCCCATCTAGTCTTAGTCCTATATGGCTCATAATTCTCTATTACCCACTCAAAAACCTCCCAGGCTATACCAACTATCAGCACGCCTAAAACACACCATAAATCGCTGAAATTAAGCCATTGAAAAACCTTACATAAAAAAGCCCCTGCGGCTAAATGATAAGCAGTCCAGCCATCTAATTGACCTGTTTCTATTTGCCAGGAAACTAATTTTGATAAAGGGCTTTTCATCTTTCTATTACCTTATTATTTACTAATTTATGTTTTACAATGTCGATACGCCCATGATTATCAGAGTCTTTTAATTTTTCGCACTCCTTTACATACGCTTCTTCTATGGTTTTAAAACTGTCACTTTTTTTAATTATAGACTCACCATTTCTAAGAAAGTATTTTTTACTACCTGGGTATGTTAATGTGATAAAAGTTCCATCAGCCAACTTTACTTTTTTAGTCATCCCTTTTTTATTATTAAGGTGAATCACCACATCATTATCATGGGCATACCTTACAATCATGCTTCCGCTTCCGCCTCTTCAGGGTTTAACAGTTCACGAAGCTCATTTACACTTTTTTGATGTTTTTCTACAAACACCTTTTCGCATTCAAGTAATTGCTCTCTCATGAACAAGTTTGTTTGCAACTTATTTTGAACATCAGAAACATGGTCATTATATCTCATTGTTTGTGCAGCAATTTCCTTTTGAGAATCGGTCATTTTATCTATCTCGTATTCCTTTCCTTCAAAATTGAGCATTGCTGGCTTTTCTTTTTTGTCTTTAGCCATTTCGTGACTCCTTGTTAGTTAATTATTTTTTGCTATCTTCATACGCTTTTTTAACCGCATCTGTCCATAGTGTATCAGCCAATGCTTTTACCTCATCAGATTCGCCACTTACATCAGCGTCTGGCATAAATGATGTTCTATGGTATGAAAATGATATTTCTTTACCATCTTCTATAATCGCAGTTCTTGCTCGTTGTTGAATACATTTATATTCCCCACGAACCTCATAATCGTATGTTACTTTCTTTTCTAAAGCCATTATTTACTCCTTGTTATTATTCGTTTCCAATTATATATCCATATAATATTGAATTATTTAAACTGTGTAAGTCATCGTGAAAGATATTGAACCATCAGCAGAAAATTCACTTGCTTGTAATAAAGATGTTCCAGTAGCAACATCCCAATTTTGCAAATAAGCAATAGTGGCGTTTTGTTCAATTTCAGCAGTAAGACTTGTGTCATCTGTTATTGCTAACCCAGATGCCTTTAAAACTGCTCCACCTTGCTGTGATGTTCCGCTTGATGCAGTAAAAGGTAATCCTGTTATATATAAATTTCCACTTGCACTATTCAAACTATTAACTGTTATAGTTCCACTTACAAAAACCATATTACCAATTTTAGTATACTTACCGCTTTGAGATGCCGTTGTTAAAGAAACAGAACTATTTCCATTAATACCTACTGTCCAAGTGCCTTCTTCATAATTATCTAATGTATTAGCATCTGCACTTGGGTTCGCACTTGCATCATCTGGAAAGTTTATCCCTGTTGTAACATTCACACCAGCACAATAAACTGTAGCACCACTATCCTGTGCCATATAAACAGCAGTTACATCAGCATTACCAAGCGTTACTGAGTTATCCGCTTGCCCTGTTGTATTATATCCAATTGCTGTTTGATTTACAGCACTTGCATCATTACCATTCGTATTACCACCCAAGAAAGTATTTTGATAGCCTGTTGTTTGGTTTTCTCCAGCTTCTGCTCCAACTGCAACTGAGTAATCTGTTGTCCCTGCTGGATTGTTTTGATGTAACGCTTTTGAGCCTATCGCAGTTGTTCCAGTTCTATCTGTTCCGACTGTAGAGGCTGCTAAATAACCCACTGCTGTATTATGGTGTCCTGTCGTGACCGCATCAAGTGCCTGATAGCCAACTGCGGTGTTCATCTTTCCAGTTGTGAGTATTTTAAGTGCTTTGTGTCCTACAGCAGTCATCGCATTTGCATATTGGGCTCCACCAGTCCCAGCTTGAACTGCACACGCTTCTTGACCAATGGCTACAGTGCCATCATTATCATTCTCATTTGCTGTACCTAACGCACCAGTCCCTATTGCAATACAATAAGAACCAACAGTATTAGTTTGTAATGCCCCAAGACTTGTATCATCATTAGTACCTATTGCTATATTATTAACAGCAGTTGTAGTAGCAGCTCCAGCATAGCCACCTATTCCAATATTAGCTTTCCCTGACGTAATTGCACTTAATGCTGTATATCCAAGAGCAATATTATAATTTGCTCCAGCCATATTTCCATCTAAGGTATTGCTACCAATAGCGATATTAGCCTCAGATTTAGCATTCGTCCATGTGCCACTCATAGAATTGCTACCAATACCAATATTGTGGTCTGAATCATTCGCATTATTACCAGCGACATCAAGGTCAGACATTACATTATGTCCAATAGCTATATTATCTGTACCAGTCGCAGTATGTTGTAATGCTTGGAATCCAACTGCTAAATTCCTTGCACCAGAAGTCAATGCCGCTAATGCAGATTCTCCAATCGCAACAGTTCCATCAATATTAGTAGAGGTACTTGCTGTGTGCATTGCATCGTGACCTATGGCTATTACACTACTACAAGCAGTCGCACTATCTGCCGCATCTTTACCGATAAATACATTCTTATCACCCGTAGCCATTACTAATCCAGCCCTAACCCCCATTGCTGTATTTTGACCACCATCTGTCAAGGCTTGTAAAGCAGTAACACCCACGGCTGTATTTTCATCACCTGTTATTGTACCACCATCAGCAACTTGATAACCTACAAATGTATTATAACCGCCTGTTGTCAATCCGTCTGCGGCTTGAAATCCTATAGCAGTATTCTGGGTTCCAGTTACACATAATTTAAGAGCATCTTTCCCAATCGCTACTGTACCAGATACACCAGTAGTTGTAGTGCTTGAATTTCCTTTTAAAGCCTCATATCCAATAGCAACACAATCAGCAACGGCAGTTGCCGCTTTAGTATCGGTCATAGCATTAAAACCAATAGCCACATTCCTTAAGGCAGTGGTGGCTGTATAGAGAGTATTTGAACCAAGTCCAATATTATGGGTTCCAGTAGTTATGCTACCAAGCGAAAAAGAACCAATGCCAGTATTTGCTACAGTTCCAGCCGTTCCTGCTTGTTGTGCTAATGCCGCATATCCTACAGCAGTAGAATAGTCTGAATCTGTAGAATCTTCTAAAGCAGATGTTCCGATTGCTGTGTTTGCTTGTCCTGAGGTAATTGACTTTCCAGAGTTCAGCCCCACACAAACTGTGCCTGTTGCATCAGTATGGTTAATAGCCCCACCAGCCGCATACCCTACTAAGGTACAATTAGTGGTTGAGGTTATAGCATCTCCAGCCAATGAGCCGATTGCTGTATTTGAAACTCCTGTGTTAAGAGATAATAAGGCATTTGTTCCGAGGGCTGTATTATTATCACCTTGAGTCAATGCATTTAAGGTTGCATATCCAACGGCAGTATTATTAGTAGCATCATCTAAGGTTGCACCGCCAGCAGAAACATAACCTATAAAGGTATTATAGTTAGTCCCCGAATCTATGTTCATACCCGCAGAATGCCCGAAGACTGTATTCTGTGTACCACTATCATTATTAGATAGTGAGATTCGGGAATTTGTATCTATTACAAATTTTGTTGCCAAAGAAGATACACTTGCATGAGCCGCTCCTGTGTAAAAATAATGTTTTCCACCATGCTGTTCATATAATGCTTGCTCATCATTTACTATAGTATCCCAAGTACCATCGGTATGTTTAAAAACATTGTTGCCAATATATGTAGATTTATCTGTGCCAGAAGCAGTATTTGAAAATATAGTACCTAAAGCACCGACTTGTAATAAGCTATAATCTGTGTGCATTGCAACAGGAGTAGCTCCAATTCCTGTATTGCTAAGAAATTTTGTATTCGTTGAATTTATTTCTAATGGAATAGTCGCATCTACTGCATCATTTACTGCGTTTAATCTTAAAGAGGAGCTATTTGCAGTAGTAGTAAAATTAACATTGGAAGCCATTTTTGCATGGAAAGTAGCTAATGGCGTGATTCCAATACCCACTCTGCCTGAACTATCAATTCTCATTCTTTCAGTCCAACTACCAGAACCATCAGCAGTGGTCAGGAATCTAATCCTACCTGGCATATCATTTGCTCCTGGCGTACCATCTACCTGTATTTGAATACCACCAGCAAATGAATTAAAATCCCCATCTCCGTCATAACCATAGGCTTGAGCTTGCCACAAAGTGTCTCCATCCTGAACAATCGCTGGAGAAGCCTTTGAACCACGGGCGTGTCTTCCAGCAAAATTAGGTTGACCAGCATCATTTCTATACGATGTAACAAATATTTCTGATGGTCCTCCATCCTTTACTAATTCCAGTTCAGCCGCTGGAGAATCCGTACCAATCCCGACATTTTGACCATCATCAATGGTCATAGCAACTGTTGGAGAGCCAGAATCATCAAGGTCAGATGTCATAAATTGTAATTTAGAAGGAACGGAATCTCCATCTGGAGATGCATCTGCTGATGCTCTTATTATTACACCAGCTTTTACATCATTATCTGTATCATGCCCCTGAAATACTATTTGACCAAGCACATCACCAGAACCAGTTGCCGCGGCAGTACCAAGAGTATTAGTTGCTGATTTTCTTAATAATAAGGCTGGCATGTGTCCATCGGTTGCACTATACATGCTTAATAATAAATTTTCATCAGCCTGAGACCTTTGCATAGTAACCATTCCAGCGGATGAAATTGTCATACGATTTGTACCTGAAACTTTAAAAGTATGGTCTAATCCATTATATGCTAATGATTTATAAGCACTTAATGCTCTATTAACCCCTGTAATTGTACCAGTTGCAGATGTATTTCCGTTAATTGACAATCCTTCATTGTCGGTTCCTATATACACTTCTCCTGTAGCAGTAATATTCAACCTTTCCGTTGGAGATGTACCTCCATTAGCCGTAGTTCCAAATACTAATTCTCCATTTAAATCGTCACTACCGGGTGTTCCATCTACCCTTGCAAAAATTTCTGCACCAGAATTGTGCCTATCTGTTCCATCTGCCCCAACAAATGCAATCTTACCTAAAACATCATTATCTTGTATAACAGTATCTGCATTAACAGCAGTTCCTCTTGATTTACCTAATAATAGATATGGGGGATGTGCGTCATTAGAATTTCTAAAAAGACTAATAGATGATGTACTTGCATTTAATCCTTCTACTTGTAAACGAGGAGTAATATCTAATGGTGTATCTAATGTGGATAAACCAATTCCGACATTGCCTGATTCATTAATACGCATAACTTCTGTTTCACTTACCGCATTTGCATGAGTATTTGCAGAAGAAGTAAAAAATATATGCCTTCCATTTTCTTGTGTATATCTTGAAGCTTCATCATTACCTGCTATAAGATGCTTCCACCCACTATCATAATAAGCATTTGCAGTTATATGGATAGCAGAACCAGCACCAGTACCATCTGCGTGAGCAGATATTGCTCCAGTTTCTCCAATTTGAAGAGCAGTAAAAGTATCCCATTGGTCGTCAGGCGTCACTCCAATCCCGATATTGCCTGATGAATTAATAGTCATTCTTAAATTATTACCACCAGTTCCTAATCGAATATCGCCTTCACTCCTAATACCAAAAGAATCAGCACCCGGTGAACTTCCCGTAAGAAAATCTTGAGCATCGCCAATAAAAGCTAAATTTCCATTAGTGCTATCTTCAAGTAGAATAGTTGGTATAGAGCCTTTTAAATGAATTAATTGTGAAGGAGAAGCCGTACCAATTCCGACATTACCATTATGGTCAATGGTCATTCTCGAATCAAGTGTAGCACTACTATTATCTGTTGTATGAAAAACTAATTTAGTACCTTCAGCACTACCCTCAGTCCACGCTTCAGTTGCTAATGCTTCTATTCTTGCACCATATCCAAAGTTTGAATGACTATTCTCTGTTCCTACAAATGAGATTTGA
>VTLG01001070.1_pt1 | contig 19563 bp, 21 predicted proteins | sample 4694571 | NCBI WGS metagenome assembly VTLG01 (sample SAMN12604809, study PRJNA352737) | marine metagenome | biome: ENVO:00000447; feature: ENVO:00000209|ENVO:00000569|ENVO:01000036; material: ENVO:00002151; isolation source: viral sequences binned using virsorter ...
TAGAGCAAGATCCGCAGCTTGCAGCAGTGCTCAAGCAAGAGGCTCAAAAATAGTTAGTTTCTGTGAAACTAATCCCCTTATCTGTGATTAGGGTATCGCAAAACTTAAATAGGTAAATCTGAATGGCTGCTCCGTTTCAGAATTACTCTGGCGGTGTCCTATTAGCGGATATCGTTAAGAGAAATAATCTTAGTGCTTACGTTTCTGAGGCAATCAAAGAACGTAGTGCATTTATAAAATCTGGTGCTGTTGTGCGTAACGCACTTCTTGATGCAACAGAAGGTGGAACAAGAATCCAAGTTCCAGAATTTAACCCAATCGCTCCAACTGAGGAAATCTTAGATGGTACAGCAACATGGGGTACAAGTAACTCTGGTTACTTAACACCACAGAAGATTGGTACAGGAACACAGATCGCAACTATCTGTCACAGAGGTTTTGCATACGCTGTTGATGACGTAGCTGTATTGGCTGCTGGTGAAGATCCAATGGGTCACATCAGAAACCAAATTGCAGACGCTATCAATAAGCTAAACTCTGCAAGACTATTCAGCTTGTTAGATGGTTTATTTGCTTCTGGTTCTGGTCCTTTAGGTGCAAACGTACTTGATATTGCTAAAGCTGGCACAAGTGCTACTGATGCTAACTTCCTAACTGCATCTGCTGTTGCAAGAGGTAGATCACTTCTTGGAGAAAGAGGAGAAGAGCTAGATACTCTAGTAATTCACCCATCTGTTGCTTACTACCTATATCAGGTTGGTATGTTGACATTCTCTACATCTGCTTTATCAACTGGAACTGGCATCCAATGGGGTGGCGGTGGTGTTGGCATCACAGATAGAAGTATCGGCCAATTTGCTGGTATGAATGTTGTTATTGACTCTCAAGTTAATACAGTTGCTCCTGGTTCTTCTGGTCATCAGACTGAGTTCCGTTGCTTCTTAATCAAGTCAGGAACAATTCTTGAAGGTGAGCAATCTCCTCTAAGCATTGAATCAGATAGAAACATCTTATCTAAGCAAGATGTTATGTCTGTTGACTACCATAGTGCTTATCACGTTATGGGTACTAAGTGGACATCTGCTACTGACAACCCAACTAACGCTCAGTTAGGTAACTCTAATAACTGGGGTATTACATACGATCCAGACCTAATTCCTATGGTTGAGATCATTGTTAACTCACCACTTGATACATCTAACATTTCTTAATAGAATAGAACTGTAGGTGGTCGTTAAACCTCATCAATTATTGGTGGGGTTTTTTCTTTACGCTACAATAAAACTAAAATTACTTTATAACCGTGGCAGCCACCATAAATGCAACTGTAAAAGACGCTAACGCTAACAGCTATGTCACGCTTACAGAAGCCAACACTTACTTTGAGACAGTTCCAGATTCGTCTACTTGGACAAATAAAACAGACGATCAAAAGAATAGAGCATTAATATCTGCTACAAGATGGATTGATAGTTTTGTATTCTACGGAGATAGATGCGATGACGGCCAAGCACTAAAGTTTCCAAGAAATAATTATCAGGTAGACGGTGTAGAACTAGCTTGCAGTACAATTCCTTTAAATATCAAATATGCACAATATGAATTAGCTAGGGCTTTAGCAAATGATACTGGTGCTATAACAGGCACTACTGGAACAGATGGCAATTTTTCTGAAGTAAAACTAGGAGATATTGAAGTTAAATACAATACTGCTAGTCAGGGAACAGGAGCAATAAATAATATTTTGGATGTTTACCCTTGGTTACAAAGTTATTTAGGTGCATATATACTTGGTGGAGCAGGATCTTTTCAAATGAGGGTAGTTAGAGGCTGATGGCAGGACAGTTAGACTCAGCATTTAAAAAGATAGCAAAACAGGTAGTGTCTCAACTTGGGAACTCATTAGACTCATCAATTATTTACACTCGAAAGGGTATATCTAGCTATAACAATAAAACTGGTGAGTTTATAACCGTAGACACAAACTATACAATTAAAGTACCTATCGAGTTTGTACAGTCTACTGAAGAATCTGGGTTTCAGGAGAATGTTGCGAGACTCTACATAACTCCAGACTTGATAGGTGACAATCAACCACTGCTCCAAGACGAAATAACTCTCACATTTTCTGGATCGACAAGAGGAGCTAAGATAACAGACATACGCACATTAAAAGGCGGACAAGAGTATTTGTTCCGTATTGATGTAATTTTCTAATGACTTTAGTAAACGCACGAGCAGCTTTTGAAACTGCAATACTAACAGCAGTTAACGACAATGATCCAACTGTTACTGTAGTGTTTGATAACACTCCCTTCACAACCCCAGGGAAAAACAAAAAGTATGTAATGGTAAACATAAACTTTAATCAATCCACTACTCAACCTCAAGGTGCAGCCCAAAAATACTATTCAGGGGTAATACGCTGTGGCATAATGACTCCACCAAACAAGGGAAGTGCAGTAGCCTCTGCGATAGCAGAACTCGTAATAACAGGGTTAACTTCAGTAAACGCTTCTGACTACACCGATACTTTTTCTGTGACTCCCAGGGTTGGTCAAATAGAAGGACCAACAGCTATTACTACAGACAGAGACACGCATTTTTTAAGTGTAATAAACTGCGATTTTTCTGCAAATGCTTAAAGACATAAAGCACTTACCAAGAGACTTTAGAAAACTTGTAACAGAGGCAAGAGCCGAAGCTGCACAAGAAATACAGCAATCATTAATGAACCGAAGTCCATTTTGGACAGGAACTTTTGCTGAATCCTGGATCGTAAGTAAAACTGAAGTACAAGCAACAAGACCAAGACAAGGAGAGTTTATACCAGAAGATGATGCTTTACCTAGACTACCTAGCAGTATATTCAGAGCTTCAAGTCAACAGGGTAAAAAAGTATATCAAGCATTAACAAGTCCAGTGTTTATAGGTAACGAAACGGATTACGCAGCTTTTGTAATTAACAAAGCAAAACTAAAAGGTACAAACATAAAATACGAATCTTTATTTAAAGAAGGAGCTAGAACAACACCTAGACCCAATGTTCCTAACTGGTACGATGTATATACGCAAAGTAAAGAGATATTTAAAGATATAGATAAAGGCTTTCTAGCATTAAATAAAGGTTTTACTACTAAGACAACTAAGCCAGCAGGAACATACTAAGCTATACTACAAGAATAGATACAATTTTTTATGCCAACAGCAAGAGCAATCGACAAACTAAAGAAAGCCTTTAGTGTCGAAGAACGCAGTAGCTACTCCATTTTTAAAGGAGAAGAACTGATACTAAAAATCTTTTGGTCACCCATAACCATAGCTGATAGAGACACAATAAACAGTACATTAGTAGCTATGAACAAGGGTCAAGAAGAGGGGAATTTAGATTTTGCTCTTCAAGTAATTGTTACAAAAGCTGAAGATGAATCAGGCACAAAGCTATTTACTCAAGCAGACTTACCTGTTTTAAGAAGAGAAATACCTTTGGGTGTGCTGCTAGACATCATGCAAAAAATGCAAAGTATGGGCGAGGAGGGAAGCCCCGATGCCGTAAAAAGCACAACTTAAGCAAGATAATTTTCTATTCACACAGTTTTTTGTAGCTGAAAAACTAGGGTACACTCTTAAGGAGTTAAGGGAACGTATGTCAACGCAAGAGCTTGTCGGGTGGAGTTGTTATTTTGAACTAACCGCAGAAAGAGAAGCAGAAGCATACGAAAAAGCAAAAAGACAAGCTCAGTCTCGCAAGGTACGCTAATATAGAATTATTTAGTATAAATAGTCGTGGCTGCTAATTACAAAGTAAATATAGAACTAGATACCAAGAAATTAGATAAGCAGCTAAAAGATTTAGGTGTAAAGGTAGATAAAGTTGGAAAAGTAAAACAAGGTCAGGGTAAAAAGCAACTATCTGAAGCTGAAGCTGCACTAAAACTACAACAGCAAGAAACTAAAGAAGAAATAAAGCAGATACAACTTAGAAATCAAAAGCTATCCATAGAAACGGGAATAAAGAAAGTTAAATCCCAGATGGCAGAAATTGATAAGACAGAAAATCAACTTTCAAAAGCAAGAAATAACATAGATGCTAAAGAATTTGACTTAGCTAAGAAAGAATTGTTGTTAAGTAAAGAGGATTTATTAACCACAAATAAAAAATTAGCTGCTGAGAAAAAAGTAACACTAGAAAAAATAAAACAAGTAAATATGCAATCTGCTGGTATGAATCTTATTAGATTATCAGGCAGGGCAGGAAGATTAGGTGGAAGAGCAGCAGCAGTTGTAGATCAGCAAACAGCATTAAGACAACCCAGAGGACTGCCTAGTGCTGCAATGTTAAATGCAGAAGCCAGAGGAATAAAAAGACTTATTCCTGAAAGATTAACTGATGCAGGAAATATTAGAGGAGAGGGTTACATAGCTTCTTCAACTAAGAAGGCTGCATTTTTTGAGGACAGAATAAACAAAGCCAGATTACGAGGTATAGAGAACAACAAAGACCTAATTGGATCGGAAGTATTAAGGAACAAGCAAACACTAAGAACTATAAAAGCAACAGAACAAGCTGCTAATGCAGAGGCTAGAAGATTAAATCAGGCACTACGCAATCCACTTGGACCTAGTTCTCCTCTTAACTACAGAGGTAATCAGTTACTACCTGGACCAGCAGGATCGGGAAGAGGGGGTGGACTTACAAGTGCATTAATCAGTGGTGCGTTCCCTCTACTATTCGGTCAAGGCCCATTAGCTGCTGCTGGTGGTTTCACTGGTGGTCTGGTCGGAGACAGATTAGGTGGACAGATGGGAGGCTTTGCAGGAGGTCTAATCGGAACAGCAGTAGTAACAGGTATTCAAAATGCAGTTACAGGAGTTGCTAATTTAGGTAAAGCATTAGATCCATTGACAGCCGATATAAATAAACTAACTACGGCTCTTGGTTTAGCAGGAACAGAAGAAGGTAGAAGAATAAAATTAATTGAACAGCTAAATGGTAAACAAGCTGCTTTAGCTGCTGTAACTCAAAATATGGTTGATGTAGTTGGGGAAAGAGGAGTCAGAGAGATACGAAAGTTTGGAGAATCCTTTACAGCTTTAGGAAACAGTTTCCAAAGATTCTTACTGAGAGTAGGGTCAACTTTAGCAGAGGTAGCCAATAGAGTAGGAGCCTTAATACCTGGAGATGGACCAGAAACTCCTAACGTAATCGGAGCAATACAGCGTGATCCTATAGTAAAAGAATTAGAAGCACAGATCGCAGCAGCCCAAAAAGCAAGAATAGAAAGAGAGGATATGAGGATTTTACCAAAGGGATTTGGAGGTATGTTTCCCACTGAACTACCCGATGTAAATGAATTATCAGATTTTGCTATACAGCAAGCTCAGCTTGAAAATCTGCAAAAACAGTTAGAAGCTAGAAAGAAAATAGTAAAAAATCAAGAGATAGCAAGGGCAAAAACTGCAAACAACGTAAAGCAAGCCGACCTTTTACTAAAAAGTAATCTTGATAATATTGTTATTTTAAGAGACACGCTTGAAGTGGGTAAGGAAGAAGCAATCGTAAGACAGAAAATAAGGGACTTAGCTAAAGTAATAGGCGAAGAAGAAGCTAAGACTCAAGAGACTCGAATAAGAACCAACTTACAGCTAGAGAGATCATTGAGGATGCAAGTAGAGTTAGCTGAAACTATAGGACAAACATTTAAAGATGGTTTTAAAGAGGCAATAACAGGTGCTAACAGTTTCGGAGAGGCTATGCGTAATGTCTTAAATCGTATATCTGATAAATTATTAGACATGGCGATTGAATCTGCGTTTAGCGGAGGGTTATTCAAAACTATATTGGGTGGACTTGGTTCAATATTTAGTGGAGGTTTAGGAGATGTACAAGGTAATTTTATGCCTTCTAACCCTACTTTTAGAGGAGCTATGGCAACAGGAGGTCCAGTAAAAGGAGGAAGCAGCTATCTTGTTGGAGAAAAAGGCCCAGAAATGTTTACCCCAGGTGTTTCTGGAACGATTACACCAAATAATGCACTAGGCGGCTCAGTTAATGTAGTGGTAAATGTTGATGCTTCTGGTTCTTCTGTTGAGGGAGATGAACAACAAGGAAGAGAACTTGGTCTACTTATTTCAAGTGCAGTACAATCTGAAATAATACAACAACAAAGACCAGGAGGACTACTTGCATAATGGCTACTTTTCCTTCAATAAAACCTAAGTATGGACAGCGAAAAAGCTCTGCACCAAAAATCCGCACTGTTGCCTTTGCAGATGGTTTTGAGCATAGAATTACTTTTGGATTGACAGAACATCAAAATCCCAAAGTATATAATTTTACTTTTGAAGTCTCGGAAGCAGATGCAGATGTTATAGAAAATTTTTTAGATGCTCGTGTAAATGCAGCAAATATACCAAGTGATAGTGATAGTTTTGATTTTACACCACCTGGAGAGACTGTTTCTCAGAAGTTTGTTTGTCAGTCTTGGACTAAATCTATACCATTTAATAATAGAGCGACAATACAAGCAACATTTAGAGAGGTATTTGAACCATGAGTGCTGCAACTGTATGGAGTGCTAGTGCTAACTTATCTGTAGGTACGATAGTTGCACCTACTTCTGGTGACAATGGATTACTTTTTAAAGTCACACAAGCAGGAACAACAGGAGCTACTGAGCCTAATTGGGTTACTGTTATTGGTGAGATTGTTTATGACAATACTGTTCGATATATTTCAATTAGTAGTGTTGCAAGTGATTTACAGAGGATAACTCCTTCATCAATTATTGAACTGTTTACTTTACAAACTTCCTTAAAATTACACGGTTCTAGTCAGACTTATAGATTTCACAATGGTACGAGCTTAAATAATAACAATGATATTATTTGGGCTGGAGATTCATACATAAAGATGCCTATAAAAGCTGAAGGTTTTGCATTTAGAAGAGGACAACTACCTCGACCTACGCTTACTGTTAGCAATGCCTTAAGTACAATTTCAGGAATCCTTATCAACGTAAATAAAGTAACTGCTGGTAATGATCTTGGAGGAGCGATTGTGACAAGAATAAGAACTTTGGCACGTTATATTGATGCGGTTAATTTTCTTAATGGTACTAATCCTTATGGCACACCAGACCCTACAGCAGAGTTTCCAAAAGAAATATACACCGTTGATAGAAAATCAGTAGAAAATAGAGATATTGTCCAATTTGAGTTAGCGGCAATATTTGATATAGCAGGTGTTCGAGCACCTCAACGTCAATGTACTAGAACTTTATTTCCCGCTATTGGATCTTTTATAATATGAGTTGGAAATATAAAGCATTACTTCATGCCCAGCGTGAAAATCCAAAAGAATCTTGTGGTTTACTTTTAAATGTTAAAGGTAAAGAAAAATATTTTCCTTGTCGTAATTTATCTATGACTAAGTATCAATGTTTCATAATCGACCCAGAAGATTATGTAAAAGCAGATAATACAGGTGAGATTACTGCTGTTGTTCATAGTCATCCAATAACTCCTCCTACACCTAGCCAAGCAGATAAAATTGGTTGTGAAAAGAGTAATCTTCCTTGGCATATTGTTAATCCTCAAACAGAACAATGGGCTTATATAGAGCCTTCTGGGTACAAGCCACCGTTATTAGGTAGACCGTGGGTATGGGGTGTGACTGACTGTTGGAGTTTGGTTAGAGATTGGTATAAAGAAGAAAAAGGTGTTGATTTAAAAGATTGGGATAGACCTGCTACTCCAGAAGAGTTTATTTTGAATCCATTGTTTGAAAGTTGTGCTTGGCGAACTGGTTTCAGAGAATTAAGACCTGAAGAAAGGTTAGAAGATGGAGATACATTACTAATGTCTATTGGATCGCCAGGTTTAAATCATGTAGCTGTTTTCTTAAATGGGGATGTTTTACACCATTTAACCGATAGACTCTCTTGTAGAGAACCTTATTCTCAATGGCTTTATAAATCTACAGGAAAGAGGTATCGTTATGTTGCGTAAACTAAAATTATATGGGGAGCTTGCAGAGTTTGTAGGCCATAAAGAGTTTGAGATAGAAGTAAATAGTTTGCCAAAAGCAATTAGTTTTTTGATAAATAACTTTCCTCAAGTAGAACCTCACATGAATCCAAACTATTACCATGTAAAAATAGGAGATTATGAAATATGTGAAGAAGAAATACATCATCCTATTGGGCAACAAGATATACACATAATTCCTGTCATAGCTGGATCTGGTGGACTTGGAAGAGCTTTATTCGGTGCAGCAATGATTGGATTAGCTTTTGCTACAGGTGGTGCAAGTTTTAGTTTTACAAGTGGTCTTACATTCTCAAGTTCTGTTTTGGGTGGTGCATTTGTAGCTAAATCTATGGTGTATCTTGGTGGTTATTTGGTTTTAAGCGGAGTTAGTGAAATGCTATTTCCTTTACCTAAACCAACTGAACGAGAAGATGATCCAAGAGTTTCATTTAATTTTGCAGGAACTCAAAACACTACTAGAGCAGGTACTCCCATACCTATTGTTTATGGAGAAATATTTACTGGATCTGTACTTATCTCTGGTGCTATAGATACTGTACAAGTAGAAGTGGAGGATGACTCAGAATGAAGAATATACCAGATAAAATTATTGGTGCTGGTGGAGGTGGAGGAAGGCAGCCTGATCCAACGATAGATGACGATACTCTAAATAGTAGGCAGTTTGGAACTTTTCTTGAATTAATCTCTGAAGGTGAAATAGAAGGTTTTGCAACTGCTTCTAAGGAAGGTAGAACTAGAGGAACAACTGCATATAATAATGCTGCTAAAAAAGATATATTTTTTAATGACACACCCATATTAAGACCCAATGCTGATTCAGCTAATCCTAGAAATGTAGATTTTAATTTTAGAAAAGTACGTTTTGTTCCTAGATTTGGTACTTCAAACCAAACAAAAATAAAAGGTATAGTAAATAATTCTTCTAGCACCCCCGTAGGAGTACCTGTTAGAAAAGCTAATCCTGTAACCCGTGAGATACCAAATAGACTTCCAAATGCTGCAAATCCTGATGCAGTAAGAGTTACTATAACAGTGCCTCAACTTCAAGAGGCAACTACAAAAGGTGATTTGCTTGGTCGAACAATACGATTAAAAATATCTGTCAGTTTTAATAATGGTGCTTTTGAAGAAAAAGTTGATGACAAAATAACAGGTAGAACTGCTGATACTTACCAAAAAGATTACAGAATAAATCTAAACGGCACTTTCCCTGTAAGAGTAAGAGTTACAAGAGTTACTAAGGATAGTACAACTTCAAGTATTCAAGATGCTTTTGAATGGACAACCATTACAGAGGTGTTTGATAAAACTGATACTTTTCCTGACTGTGCTTATTGTTCTCTTCGAGTTGACTCTATGGAATTTGGTTCTGTACCAACGAGGAAGTACAGAATTAGAGGCATAAAAGTAAGGATTCCAGGAGCAGGTGCTCTTAATTCGGGAACACCAACTGTTGATTCTAATGGTCGAATAGTTTATCCAGATGGATATATTTTTAACGGTGTTATGCAGCAAGCAAAGTGGACAACTTGCCCTGCGATGATACTACTTGATCTTCTCACAGAACAACGATACGGGTTTGGTGTTCATATATCTCCTAATTTTGATCCTAGTAATCCTAGTGATACAGACTTATATGAAAACATAGACTTGTTTACCTATGTCACTGCAAGTAAGTATTCTAACCAACTTGTTAATAATGAAGCTAGGTTTGCTTGTAATGTAAACATAACTTCTTCAAATGGAGCCTTTGAACTTATAAATGAATTAGCAGGTGTCATGAGGTGTATGCCAATATGGTCTGCTGGTAGTATTCAACTTGCTCAAGATAGTCCAAAAGATGCTAGTTATTTATTTACCCTAGCCAATGTTACTGAAGAAGGATTTAGTTATCAGGGCAGTAGTTTAAAGACAAGACATACAGTTATATCTGTTGGATTTTTTAATATGAGAAGTAGAGAAATAGACTTTGAAGAGGTTAGAGATCAAGACGCTATAGATAAGTTTGGAATTATAACTAAACAAATAAAAGCATTTGGATGCACTTCTAGAAAACAAGCTAGACGAATGGGAAGAGCAGTTCTTTTTGCAGAACAACATGAATCAGAAGTTGTTACTTTTTCTACTTCTATAGATTCTGGAGTGGTTGTCAGACCAGGGCAAGTCATTGATGTTGCTGACCCTGTACGTTCTGGAGTCAGAGTAGGAGGTCGAGTAAAATCAGCTACTATAAAGACTATTACTGTAGATGATACAAGTGAGACAACTTTATCAGACGATAATAACCCTTTTGTTAGTGTAATATTGCCTGACGGAACAGCAGAGCGTAAACAAGTTGCACAGATAGATTTAGGTGTAATTACAATTAATGGTGTTTTTAGTGATATACCTAATTCAAACAGTGTTTGGTTACTAGAAAATGATAGTGTTTTACCTCAAAAGTTTAGAGTAATTACAGTTGAAGAAAATGATGGAGCTAGTTTTACAATTACAGCTTTGTCCTATGTACCCGATAAATATAATTTTATTGACAAGGCAGAAGAAATAGAAGAAAGAGACATTACAACCTTAAATGACCCTGTAGATCCTCCTACTTCTTTAGTTGCTGAAGAAAAAATAGTTGCAATAAATAATAATGCAGTATCAAAATTGATTATTAGCTGGCAACCTGTAGCTGGTGTTACTCAGTATCAAGTCAACTATAGATTTAATGACGGAAACTTTGTATCTACTACTGTTTCCGCACCTGATTTTGAAATATTCAATACTAGTATTGGTACATACGAAATTCAAATATTTAGTTATAACTCTTCATTACAATTAAGTCCGACCTCTTCTGATTTAGTTTTTAACGCTGAAGGAAAAACTGCTAGACCACAAAATGTTACTGGTTTAACAATAGAACCTTTCTCAGAAAAACTTATCAGACTTAGATGGAACGTAGCACAAGATATAGATGTTACTCATGGTGGTTTTGTTTATGTAAGACATTCGACACTAACAGATGGTTCGGGAACTTTTGCCAATGCAGTTGACCTTGTAGATGCTTTGCCTGGAAACTCAACACAAGCTGTAGTTCCATTTTTAGAAGGAGAGTATATTTTAAAATTCCAAGATGATGGAGGAAGATTTAGTAAGGGTGAAACAAGTATAGTCATTGATCTGCCTGACAATACATCTCAACTTACAGCGTTAACTAGAAGAGAAGATTTATTAGCCCAGAAGTTTTGTTCAATTAATAATAGCGGTAGTTGTACAGCAGTAAAAACTAATGTAAATTTTGATGCTCCTAGCAACTCTCTGATGTTGACGAATCCAGCAAGGCTCACTGGAACGTATGTGCAGTCAAATGGATCTGATAATTCAGTTGCAGGTACAGTTGTTACTTGTGCAGTTAACACTCATGGATTAACTGTAGGACAAGTAATTCAACTAGAGTATTTAACAGGAGATTCAATAGATGGAGAATTTGCTGTCGCATCTGTGGTGGATGCAAATAATTTTACAATTACAGCCAGTGATACTTTAGTTACTTCTGGAGATGTTGTAGTCAAAAGAAATATGAAAGGTTCTTATGAGTTTGCACAGACATTAGATTTAGGTGGAATATTTAGTTTAGATTTAAAGCGTCATTTTCTTACAGAAGGATTTTATATCGGTACATTATTTGATGATAGAACAGCTTTAATTGATACTTGGGAAGATTTTGATGGAGCAGAAGCTACAAGTGTAAATTCAAAAATACTTGTTGCAGTATCTCAAGACATGAGTTCTTATACAGGTTTTAATGAATTTGCTAACGGAACATTTAAAGGAAGAGGTTTTAAATTTAAAGCAGAATTAGAAACTGACGATCCAGCACAAAATATAAAAATTTCTCAACTTGGTTTTACTGCCTCACTAGTGAGAAGAACTGAACAGAGCAATGTACTAACAGCTAATGGATCTACAAACGTAACTTTTACTAACACATTCTTCACAGGAGCTACTGGACTTGATGCTGGTCAAAATAGCAATCCTCCGTCTATTGGTATTACTGCTCTTAATCTAAATGCTGGAGAATTTTTCCAAGTATCTAGTATAGATGGTTCAGGTTTTACTATTGTGTTTAAAGATAGTGGAGGTAATGCTATTAATGGCAAAGAATTTACGTTCCAAGCTGTCGGATTTGGTAAAGGATAGTACAATGGGAACAAACATTTCTTGTTAGATGACTAGAGTTAATAGCACAGGAAAAGAAAACGGTAATAATTTCTTCCCAGATAACGGTACTGGTGCGGAAGTTCGCACTGCAATGAAAGATATATTTCAAGCATTAAGAACAATAAACTCTGAAACAGGTGATCCAACTGGTGTTGCAAACGTAGCTCAATATCAACCTCATATCAATACAAGTACTAATGAACTGAAGATATGCACTGCGGTTAGTTCTGGGGTAGGATCATTTACGACTATCGGTAATATTACGTTAGATAATTTAGGTCTTGCAAGTTTAGCGGATGGAGCAACTTTTACAGGCGAGGTAGTTCATAATTATACGACTGCATTAAGATTACCTGTTGGAACGACAGCCCAAAGACCTGGTAGCCCTGCTGCTGGAGATATAAGATTTAACTCAACAACTACTGAAGCTGAGATATTTAATGGTACTATTTTTACAGCCGTTGGCGGTGGTGCTGGAGCTACAGGTGGCGGTAACGATCAGTGGGTATTTGAGAACGATCAAAACGTCACTCAAAACTACGAAATCACTGCTAATAAACACGCTCATTCAGTTTCACCAACAATTAATTCTGGTGTGACTATAACCGTGCCAAGTGGTTCAATCCTTGTTATCTTATAGACATGGCATTAAACATTAACGGAACAACTGGTATTTCTGGACTTGATGGTTCAGCTTCAGCACCAATTTTTACTGGAACAGACAGCAATACAGGAATCTCATTTAATACGGACATTGTAAATATAAATACAGGAGGCACAACAAGATTACACATTGATGAAAATGGTTTTCTTGGTATTGGTACAACTACTCCTGACAAACCAGTTGAAATTAGAACACAAACAGCTAGTCATGAAATTTTTGCAATAAATAGACCAGCATCAGGTATTGCTGCACTTTATCTGGGAAATACCAATAACAATGAAGCGGTAATTGCTCCTAATAATAGCACTTTGTTATTTGGATATGATTTTGATGGAACTCTTACAAAAAGAGTTGAATTTCAAACTGGTAATGAAGGTTTTGGTTTTGGAAATGGTGTGATAGGTAAAACTTATAGTGAAATCAGAGGTCATTCTGGAACAGGAACTGAAGGGGCAAGAATAAGAAATGATGGGACAATGGTAATTGGTACTTATCAGGGTATTCCTTTAAGTTTAAACAGAAGAGGTAATGATGGCACATTAGTAAATTTTAGACAAAATGGAAGCACAGAGGGGTCAATCACAGTTTCGGGTAGTACAGTAAGTTTCAACGGAGGTCATTTAAGTAGATGGTCGCAATTTAAAGGTTTATCTAATACAGATAAATCTGCAAGGCCAACTATTTATCAAGGCACAGTAATGAGCAACTTAGATGATTTATGTGTTTGGGAAGGAGAAGAAAATCAACAGTTAAACATGACAAAAGTTTCTGATGTTGAAGGTGACAAAGATGTTGCTGGTGTTTTTTATGCTTGGGATGATGAAGATGAAGATGAGAAGTATTTGAATGATTTTTTTGTTGCAATGACAGGGGATTTAGTTATAAGAGTGGCAGCGTCAACAACTGTAGCTAGAGGTGACTTGCTTATATCAGCAGGTGATGGAACGGCAAAACCACAGGAAGATGATATTGTTAGAAGCTCGACTATTGCTAAAATAATATCAACTAATCATACGGCAACCTACGCAGATGGTAGTAAAGCCTATCCATGTGTTTTAATGGCTTGTTAATGGAGATTATTTAATGTCATCAATTAAACTAAAACATTCTGGCGGTAATGGTGTATCAATAGCAGCACCAGTTTCAAACCCGACAGCCGATAGAACATTAACACTTCCAAGTACTGATGTTGACGGAGTTATAACAACCAAAGACTCGAATAATAGTTTGCAAGCTGTAACTGGAATTAATGGTGGCAAACTTGGTAATAGAAATTTAATAAATAACGGAGCATTTAATATAGCCCAGCGTTCCACATCAGCAACAGGTGGAGGTTTTCTAAGTGTTGATAGGTTTAAGTGTCAAACAAGTGGTCTAGATAACGATATTACACAGGCACAAGCTGATGTTGCTGCTGGAACTACACCTTATTCTTTAGGTTTTAGAAAGTGTTACAAAATAACAAATGGAAACCAAACAAGTGGAGCAGGTGGAGGTGATTTAGTAAAAATTCAAACATCTGTTGAAGCTCAAAATATTGCAACAAGCGGTTGGAATTATCTATCAGATACTAGTTATATATCTCTCCAGTTTTGGGTTAAATCAAGTGTTTCACAAAATTTTCATTTTAATTTAGTTGATATTAATGCTAGTCCTAACCAAAACTATGTAATGGAAACAGGTGTTCTAACTGCGAATACTTGGACAAAAATAACAAAGGTAATTCCTGGCAAAAATACTTTAGTTTTTACTGCTGGTGGTGCTGGAGAAGGTTTAAGATTAGAGATTAATTGTTATAGAGGAACAGATACTTGTGGGACACAGAATCTAAATCAATGGCACGATCTTGATACTGCAAATCGTATGCCTACTAACACGACAACTTGGTTTACAACTAATGATGCAACATTTGAAATAACAGGAGTACAGTTAGAGGTAGGCGATACACCTACAAATTTTGAGTTTAAATCATATCAAGAAGATTATTATGAATGTCTTAGATATTGCTATGTAATACCAGTAACAAATAGTGATTTTATAGGAAGTAGTTACGCTTTCGTCAACAGCACAACTCAAATTATAGGACAGTTTACTTTTCCAAGAGCGATGCGAACTTTTCCTACAAAAGCCCAAACAAGCAGTCTTGTTAGATTAAGAGCAGGGAACTCATCTGCAAATTTTAATTTGACAGATATTATTGCCCATTTAGGAGATACAACCAATCCCAACGCTTTTACTTATGGCTTTATAGTTACCACCTCAAGTATCAGTACCAGCCAGTCTGGTATATTGCAAGGTCAAAATACCACTGCTGGTAGAATTACATTTAGTGCGGAGTTTTAATTATGGCAATACGATACAAAAAATATGCTGATGATCCAGAAGAGGGAGCATTTAATTGCATTGAAAAGATAGAGGAAAATGGCGAGATTCTTTGTGTTCCATTTGTTGAATTAAATGCAGACTATCAAGAATACAAAGAATGGCTAAAATTAGGCAATACACCAGAGGAGGCTAGTTAATGTCTGAAATCAAAGTCAACAGTGTTAAAGGTGTAGGAGCTAGTGTTGCTGCTATTACGATTGATAATTCTTCTGGTGCTGCTACAGCAAACATAACTAATTTATCGGCTGGAAGAAATGTCATTATAAACGGAGCTTGTATTTTGGCTCAAAGAACTACCAGTAAATCAGGTATAACAAGTTCCAGTGCCTGTCATACAACTGACAGGTGGAAAGTTTTAAAATCAAGTGCTGGTACGGTTACTATGAGTCAAAGTACTGAAGCACCAACAGATAATGGATTTGGTTTTTCTACTAAATATGATATTACTACTGCTGCAACAGATTTAAGTGGTGGACATTATTTTGTACATAACCAAAGTTTAATGGGTGAAGATTTACAGCGTTTTTGCAAAGGTACATCAGGTGCAAAAAAATTTACTTTATCTTTTTGGGTTAAAACAAATAAAACTGGTCTATATAATGTTGAACTACATGACCAAGATAATGCAAGACATTGCGTACAGGCTTATACAGTAGCAGATACTAATTGGAATAAATATACAGTTAGCTTTCCTGCTGATACTACAGGTGCTTTTGATAATGATGTAAATGCTTCTCTTCACGTAAATTTTTGGTTGGCAGGTCATTCTGGTTCTTTTGGAACAGGAACAAGGGCTACAACGTGGGCTACTTTTGCTCAAGGTAACAGAGCAGTAGGTCAAGTTAACCTAAATGACAGTACATCAAATGAGTGGTATTGCACAGGTGTTCAGTTAGAAGTGGACTCAACTGGTGCTGGAATTGCTACTGACTTTGAACACGTAACTAAAAGTCAAGAATTAATGGTATGTCAAAGATATTACTATCCTTGGATGCCAGCAGGTTCATTTGTTAAAAATATTGGAATAGGAGCCTATACAGGTAGTGGTAATCAATTTGAACTTTCAATAAGACACCCTGTTCGGATGCGAGCAACACCTACTTATGAAGAAGTAGGTGGTACAAACTACTTTGCTAATTTTGGTAATACAGGAGGAAATGCTACTGTTACTTATGATGGTTTTACTGCCGATCAATTAATGGATATTTCTGGTGGTTTATTTACAACAAGTGCTGGTAGTCATGGTGGTAAGGCTTCTAGAGCTAGAATGAATAATGCTCTTGCTTCTATGGCTTTTAACGCTGAACTTTAAAATTATGGCATTTCCAACTGACCCAATTTACAAATTTGTAAAAAATTCACTAGGTGATATTGAATTTGTTAAAAGACAAATTGGTGAAGGCGACCCACATTTAACACTGCATATACCATTTGATGACAACAATACTCATTATCAAGAGTATAAAGCGTGGGTAGCTGAAGGTAATACTGCGGAGGCTGCTGATTAATGGCAATAATAGCTGGCGAATATAACTTTACTGTTCAAAGAAGAGCAGACCATGATGAGAATATTACTCTCACAGATGGTAATGACAATCCAGTAAATCTCACTGGTTATAGTATCGCCAGCCAGGTATGGGATGAGTCACGCTCGACTAAATATGCTGACTTTGCAGTATCTATACCAACTCCTACTAATGGATCGTTTGTCTTAAGTCTTACTAGAGCACAAACAGAAACTTTTACACCTAATATTCTAAATTATGACGTAAAGATACAGAATCCAGCAGGTAAGCAAGAATATTATGTAGAAGGTACAATATTTGTAAGCCAAGGCTACACCACAATGTAATGAGTAACATTAACATTAGTCAAACCAAAAACAAAGTTACAGTTAACGGAGAAACCCGTGTTGTAACTGTAAAAACAGCAGGACCACAAGGTATCCAGGGTGAAGGATTTGACATTACGTTAAATCATGCTGGTAAAGTCAACAATTCGATTATGTACTATCAGCAAAGTTCTGATACACTTAGACTAGATGCTACCCGCACTGTCGAAAACCTGGTCGATGGCGGAAATTTTTGAAACTAACTAACTATGGCTAACACAATTAGAATCAAACGATCCACAGGATCATCAGCACCAGCTAGTTTAGAAAATGCTGAATTAGCATTTGCTGAAGGTAGTAAGAAGCTCTTTATTGGTATTGGAACGGGTGGAGCAGGAGGATCTGCTACAACTATCGAAGCTATAGGCGGTTCTGGATCTTTTGTTGATCTTACGACCAGTAGAACTGCAAATACTGTTTTAGCTGCACCAAACGGAAGTAATGGTGCTGGTACGTTCAGATCTTTAGTTGCTGCTGATATTCCCTCGTTAGCTCATACAAAGATTAGTGATTTTGATTCTGGTGTTAGAGCAAATAGATTAGATCAGATGGCTGCTCCTACTGGTAGCGTATCTGCAAACAGCCAAAAAATAACAAACTTAGCCGACCCAACAGGTGATAATGACGCTGCAAATAAAGGTTATGTAGATGGAGTTGCACAGGGATTAGACGTAAAAGACAGTGTGGTGGCTGCTACAACTGCAAATATAACTTTATCTGGAACACAAACTATTGACGGTGTTTCTGTTTCTGCTGATGACAGAGTTTTAGTTAAGAACCAATCAACTGCTTCTCAGAATGGTTTATATCTTTGTAAGGCTGGTTCTTGGCAAAGAACAGATGATCTAGCTTCTGGTGCGGATGCTGCTGGTATGTTTACCTTTGTTGAACAAGGAACAGCCAATGGTGACAAGGGTTTTGTTTGTACTACTAATAAAGGAAGTGCTGTTGTTGGTACAAATAACTTAGCTTTCTCTCAGTTTAGTTCAAGTGGAGATGTAACTGCTGGAGATGGACTTGATAAATCAGGTTCAGAGTTATCTGTTGACCTCAAATCAAATGGTGGTCTTGTTATTGAATCCACTGAATTAGCTCTTAAGTTAGATGCTAGTTCTATCACAGGAACTTTAGCTGTATCAGACGGTGGAACAGGTGCTACAAGTGCAAGTGCAGCAAGGACAGCCCTTGGATTAGCTATCGGTTCAAACGTACAGGCTTATGATGCTGGATTAGCTGCTATAGCTGGTCTTGCGACAACAGATGGTGGAATTATCGTTGGTAATGGTTCAACCTTTGTTCTTGAGTCTGGAGCTACAGCAAGGTCAAGTTTAGGTGTAAGTATCGGAAGTCAGGTTCAAGCCTATGATGCTGACTTAGATAATCTTTCTGGTTGTCAATCTGGTGCTTCTGCTGCTTTAGCTGCCTTAACTGAAGCTGAAGTTCAGATATTAGATGGAGCGACAGTTACGACTGCTGAATTAAATATATTAGATGGTGTAACTTCTTCAACTTCTGAACTAAACATACTTGATGGTGTAACTGCAACTGCAACCGAAATAAACTTATTAGATGGTGTTACAGCGACAACAACAGAGTTAAATCTTTTAGATGGTGTTACTGCTACAACTGCTGAATTAAACTTTACTGACGGAGTTACTTCTAATATTCAGACTCAGTTAAATTCAAAACAGGCTTCTGATGCACAGTTAACAGAGTTAGCAACAATGGCATCTGGAACGGCCTCTGCACTTGCTGATCTAACAGGAACAGAAGTTGCGATTCTTGATGGTGCAACTGTAACGACTACTGAATTAAATATTATAGATGGTAATACTTCAGCCACATCAACAACTTTAGCTGCTGCTGATCGTATGGTTATAAATGACGCTGGAACGATGAAACAGGTTGCACTATCTGACCTGGTAACATTCCTCGAAGATGAATCTACTTCTGGTTTCGATATAGATGGTGGGTCATACTCTTAATAATAATTCTTAGGAGGTATGGCTTATGGCAAACACAATAAAATTAAAAAGAGGAAGCGGTAGCGATCCAAGTGCTAGTGATTTAAGCGTTGGCGAAATAGCTATCAGAACCGACTCTGGTAAACTTTTTACAAAGAAAGATAATGGATCAGTAGCTGAAATATCAGGTAGTGGCGGTATAGATGATGGAGACAAGGGTGATATTACAGTATCAAATTCAGGTGCGACATTCACAATCGACAATGGGGTTGTAACATCTGCCAAGATAGAAGATGGAACTATCGTAAATGCTGATATAAGCGGAAGTGCAGCGATAGCTGGATCGAAGATACAGGCTGCTGGATTAATTAATGCAGGTGTTATGACGGCTGCTCAACACAATA
>VTLG01002734.1_pt1 | contig 19562 bp, 4 predicted proteins | sample 4694571 | NCBI WGS metagenome assembly VTLG01 (sample SAMN12604809, study PRJNA352737) | marine metagenome | biome: ENVO:00000447; feature: ENVO:00000209|ENVO:00000569|ENVO:01000036; material: ENVO:00002151; isolation source: viral sequences binned using virsorter ...
GTGGAGTCGCTGTAGGGGGACTTTCTACTGATTCCATTTATTATGCACATACGGTAGGTGTGTCTACAATAAAACTCTATACTAATCAAACAGAGGCTATTAAGGCAGGTGTAAATACTGTTTCTTTAACAAGTTTCGGAGAAGGAGTTCATCAATTCCAAACATTTGAAAAGAAAAGAATTATATCTAGTATTTCAGTTGTAAACAGTGGATCTGGATACGAAAATAAGAAAAGAGTTATAGTTTCAGATGCAGGAATTAGTAGTTCTCTTAATCAAGTATACATTCAAGGTCATGGGTATAAATCAGGAGAAATTCTTCAATATTCCTTTACTGGACCTAAAAAAGACTGTATTGGTGGTATAACTTCAAATACTGATTATTATGTTACTTCTATTGATGAAGATAATTTCAAATTATCAAGTGTAGGAGTAGGAACTACTGCTAAAGACCATTATTACAATACAAAACAATATATTGGATTTTCTTCAGTTGGATTAGGTACAGGACAACATTCATTTAATTATCAACCCATTACAGTAACTCTAAGTGGTCAAATTGGAGTGGTTACTGCTACGGGTCAAGATTTTAGTGCTAAAATTCAACCATTATTTAAAGGTGCTATTGATTCAGTCCAAATTACTAATGCTGGTTCTGCATATGGGTCATCTGACATTTTAAATTATGATAATCAACCTTTATTTGATTTAAAAGCAGGAACCAATGCAGAAGTTAGTGTAGTTATTGATAATGGTAGACTTAAAGAAGCTGTAGTAACTAATGAAGGATTTGGATACGATGCTCCACCTACATTAACTATCTTTAGTGATGGATCTGGTAGTTATGGAAAGATTGTTCCTGTTGTCCGTGATGGTAAATTAGTAGATGTTAGAATTGCTAATGCTGGTATTGGATATACTGGTAATATCATCGTAGGAGTTAGACCTAGTGGTTTAAATGCTCAATTTAGAGCTCGTCTTAAAACATGGACTGTTAATTTATTCCATAAGTATCTTGATATTATTTCTGTTGATGATGGAATTTTAGATCCAGCTGTAAATATAGATTTAGGCATACAATATACTCATTTATATACACCTAGAAAATTAAGAGAATCTGTATATGTTAGAAACCAAAATAATGATGTAAAATATGGTCTTTTTGATTTAGAGAAAGTTAATGATCAGGAAGTCGCTACAGAGTACCATTCTCCCATTGTAGGGTGGTCTTATGATGGTTACCCCATATATGGTCCTTATGGATATACGAAGCGTGATGGGGGTGTTGTAAGGGCAATGAAGTCGGGATATAAATTAACAACTTTGAGTAATAGGCCTTCTATATCCGACTTCCCTCAAGGATTTTTTGTTGAAGATTATGTATTTGATGATTCGGGTGATTTAGATATACATAATGGTCGTTTTTGTGTAACACCTGATTATCCAAATGGTGTATATGCTTATTTTACAACCATTAATCCTACTCTTATTGAAAACTCAGGGCCTTTTAATAAGTATAGAATTCCTGAATTTCCTTATTTAATTGGAAACACTTTTAAATCAGAACCTAATCCTTTTAATGCGAATACAAAATCAAATCAAATAGATTATAATTTAGATAATACAGAATGGTTTAGGAATACTACTCCATATTCTTTAAATAAAAATAGTTCTTATTATGATTTCTTATTTCAACCTACTAGAGATCATGATTTTAATGTAAATGTAACTAATGTTACTACTGGTGATATTCAATCTGTTGGTATTTTAACAGGTGGAACAAATTATCAAGTTAATGATAAAATACTATTCCAACCTTTAATAGGTGCTCAAACAGCAAAGGCTAAAGTTTCTACAGTTGAAGGAGTAAATGTTACTAATGTTAGTGTTGCTTCTAGTACAGTTACTGAATTAGAGATTATTCCTTTTGATGCTAGTGGAAAATACGTTGCTATTTCTACTTCACCTCATCATTTGATAAAGAATGATTTAGTATCTCTTTCAGGATTTAATACTTCAATTAGTTCTCTCCAAGGAGGATTTAGGATTGGTGTTAGAACAGAATCACTTTCATTAACAGGTGGAGTAAGTACTACGGGAGTTACTGGTATAGTTACTTACTTTAAGGTTGCTGGATCTTTAGATGTTGATTTGTTATCAATCGGAGAAAATGATATTCTTGGAATTGGGACAGAAAAAGTAAAAGTATTAGAAGTTGATGAAAAGAATTCAAGATTAAGAGTATTAAGAGCTCAAAATGGAACTATATCTGTTGCTCATACAGCAACTTCAATTATAACTGAAGATGCTAGAAAATTTACTTTTGATACTATACCTCAGAATGACATAACATTTGAATCTACACAAGAAATTTATTTTGAACCTAAGGAAGCAGTAGGATTGGGTACTCTTACTGGAGTTGGTATAGGAACAACTATTTTCTTCTCTAATCCTGGTGCAGGACTAACTCAAGTTTATATTCAATCACAATCTATTTTCTTACCAGATCATGAATTAAATACGGGTGATCTTTTAAGATATAGAACTAATAGTGGGGATCCTATTGGAGTTTCTACTGATGGTACTACATCCTTTAATCTACCAGATGAGTCTAGAGTATATGTTGGAAAAATTTCTAATAATCTTATTGGTATTTCTACCTTTAGAGTAGGTTTGGGATCTACTGGTACTTTTGTAGGTATTGCAAGTACTAATAAATCTGGAGGATTACTAAGATTTACTGGTCTAGGAACAGGAGTCTATCATAGTTTCAAAACTATAAAAGATTTTGTTGTTACTGGAGAAGCAAATAAAAATGTAGTTACTGTAGCTACTGCATCTACTCACGGTTTATTATTGGATGATAATATAATAATGGATACGCAACCAGGTATTCATACTAATATTTTGGTAAAATATAATGACTTTAATAGAAGAATGGTTTTTGATCCAAAATCATTCACTGCTGGAAATGTCGATGTTATTAATAATACAATTACAATTACTAATCACGGATTAAATGATGGCGATAAAGTAATTCATACAGCAGCTGCTTCATCTGGTGGTTTAGAAGATGAGAAAATTTATTATATTGTTAGACAATCTAAGAATAAAGTAAAACTTTCTTTAAGTAGATTTGAATCTTTAGAATTTACTCCTGAAGTAGTTAATATAACATCTACTTCTGCAGGTACTCTTTCTCCTATTAATCCCTCTTTAGATTTTTATAAGACTAATACAGTTAAGTTTAATTTGTCGGATCCTTCTTTATGTTCTTTTGTGGGATTAGCTTCTTATTCCGCTTTTAATTTAGATTTATATACTGATAGGAAATTTGAAGATGTATTTTATTCAACCCGTACAACTAATAAGTTTGAAGTATCTAAAACTGGTACAGTAGGAATTTCTACAGATGCAGGTCTTACACTTATAGTTAATGATAGTCTTCCTGAAGCATTATTTTACAAATTTACTCCAGTACAGGGAGATACAATTTCAGATATTAAAAAAGAACTTATTATCGATAAAGAAGTTGTTGGGTATAATCAGATAGATGTAAAAGATAGTGTTTATTCTGGATCTTTTGCTATCACTGGTATTGGATCTACAACTACTTTTACATATAATGTATTATCTGATTTAGAGAAAGATTCTTACAGTCTTTCCGAAGCAGAATTAAAGTATTCTACAAGTTCTATCTCAGCTTATGGTCCTATAGCCAATATTTCAATACAGTCTAATGGTAATTATTATTCTGAAACTGTAGGAGTATCTTCTATTGTAACAGGTATAGGTACTGGTGCTATTCTTGAATCTGATAGTAATACTATTGGAAAAATTAATTCAACTCAAATTGAGAATATTGGATTTGATTTTCCTACGGATACTACATTAAGACCTGTTCTTAATCTATCTGAAGTTCTTATAATGGAACCATTAAATTCCTTAAATGAAATAGGAATTACTTCTGTAGGTAAAAATTACACCATAGCTCCTGATTTAAATGTATTAGATGGACTAACGAAAAAAGAAGTTAAGGATGTTCATTTATCTTATAATATTGGAGATTCCAAAGTAACTATTCTTGAGAATACCAAGAGTATTAATGATATTACTCCAATTATTATACCAACATCTAATGTAAATGGTATTGAAATAAAGACTATATCATATGATATGTCTACTAAAAATGTTACTGTTGGATTAAATACTGCTTTTAGTGATGAGTCTCCATTAAATGTGGGTGATAAAGTCTTAATTGAAAATGTAAGTGTTGGAGTAGGTACTACAGGAACTGGATTTAATTCCCTTAATTATGATTATACATTGTTTACTCTTGCTGATGTTAATATTCCGTTAGGTGGAGGAGTTGGAGTTGTTACTTATAGTATGTCTGGATATTTGAGAGAAGGAGAATTTCCTGGTAATTTTGATGTATTAAATTCAGCTGGAATAATTGTTCCTGAAAAGTATTTCCCTCAATTTGATATTAAATTGAGGAAAAATAATTTCCTACGTGGAGAGGAAGTTCAGTGTGAAGAAAAAGTTGGTGTGGTAGAAAGTTGGAACAATCGTATTGAACTATTAAAATTATCATCAGCAACTGAATTTGATGTTGGAGATATTATTGTAGGAAGAACATCAAGTACCCAAGGAACAGTTAAATCTAAGATTGATTTTAATGCAGAAGTTAAAGTTGCTGCAGGATCAGTTGTTGCTAATGGGTGGATGAGAGATACTGGATTCTTAAATAATAGTCTTGAAAGGTTACCTGATAATAACTACTACCAGTATTTCTCATATTCTATAAAATCACAAGTTGATATGAATACTTGGGATGAGGCTGTAAGTACTCTTAATCATCCTTCAGGATTCATGAAATTCAGTGATATGATTATAGAATCTACGCAGGAAACGGAAAAGGATATTGTTGCAAATGATAGTGATTTAGTTGCATTTTTGAATTTAGATAGTGTAATAAAAATTGATACATATCCTAGTTTTGATTTAATTACAGAAAATTCTTTGAGTATTAATGATGATAGATTAGCATCTAATCAAATTTTCTTTAATTCAAGAGTACTAACTGATTTCTTTGAATCAGTAGGTAATAGAGTTTTAACAATCGATGATGTTAGTTCACAATTTAATAGTGAACCAAGATCAACAAGATTTGGTATTGCTGATAGTTTTGATATTGAACAAACTTATAAAAAATTCTTTACTCTTGTTAAAGATAAGACTTTCACTGGTGAACGTCAATGTATGTTCGTTAGTCTTTTGCATAATGGGTCTAGTGCATTTGTCAATCAGTATGGAAGAGTTGAGAGTGTAAGTGATCTAGGAAGTTTTGATTTTGACGTTAGTGGAAATCAAGGAAGGCTTCTTTTCTATCCAACAAAATACCAAGTTAATGATTATAATATAAGTGCAGTTAGTTTTGATATTGTTGGTCTAAGTACAATTGCAGGAATAGGATCTACTACTTTAGGAAGTTCTGTTGATATTAAATCAACTCAAGTATCTGTTTCTGAAGGAACTACTACTAATATTGTTAGTATTGGTGCTACCTATAGAAGTGCAAAGATTTTAGTTCAAATTGATTCTGATAATGGAATGCGGGAAGTTGATGAATTAAATATCCTTCATGATGGTACAACAGTAGAACTTTTAGAGTATGGTCAAGTAACAACTGTATTTGATGAAGATTATAGTGGAACAGGATTGGGAACTTATACTGCATCAATGTCAGGTGGTCCTATTAGTATTAATTTTGTTCCTAATGCAGGTATTGCTTGTACAGTAGATACTCTAACTATTGCTATGGCAGCTGCTAATACGGGAGCTGGTGGAACTGGTATTGGAACTGTATATCTTGGTGATAGTGTTTTTGATACTGCATTTGTAGATTCATCATTTACTGCAATCCCATCTGCATCTTCTCCACTCGCACATAAAATTGCTGAATATGAGATTAATAATAGTTCTGCTATTAATGATCATAATGCTGCATATTATTTACTTAGTGTAGAAGACACAACTAATAATGTTTATGAAGTATCTGAAGTAATTGTCCTGAATGATAGTTCTGAGGCATATATTACGGAGTATGCAAGTATTCTTAGTGCTGGTGCTGGAATAGGAACTGTAGGAGCTGCAGTTTCAACTTCCACTTCTCATACTCAGTTAATGTACACTCCTAATGCAGGTATTGCTGCATCAGTTCGTGTATTCCAGATGGGTCTGGAAATTACTGCTAGAAACGATGACAGAGATACTGTTGATAAGATAGATTTAACCAATGCTTCTATCAGTGTAGGTTATGGAGATTATACTGGTACAGAAACCGATGTTCTTAGAGCATTTAATTTACAACATGATGGAAGAAATGTTTTCCAAAGAGATTTTGATGGTAGTGACTCATCAATTGTTAATTTAACTAAGAATACGGTTACAATTCCAGAGCATTTCTATGTTACTGGTGAAGAAGTTCAATATTCATATCCTACAGATGGAAGTCCCATTGGAATTGCTACCACGACTATTACTGGATATGGATCTACTACTCTTTTACCATCAACAACTTATATTGTTAAAATTGATGAACGTACTATTAAGTTTGCTAAGAGTGCAGAAGATGCATTAAAAGCTGTTCCAGATATTTTACATCTATCAGCAGTTGGTGCTGGTGCGGCACATACGATAACAGCACAGGATCAGAATACAAAATGTATAATTGCTCTTGATAATGCAATTCAATCTCCTATTGTTGCAACTGCTGTTACTACAGGAATAACTACTCAATTATCTTTGGGTGCAAAGGTTCTTGAAACTGTGGGTGTAACTTCATTCTTTAGTGGTGACTTGGTTAGAATTAGTGAAGAAATAATGAAGATTAATACTGTGGGATATGGAGCTACAAATGATATTCTTGTAGATCGTGGTTGGATGGGAACTAATATTGGAGTTCATACTGCAAATTCAATTGTAAGTAAAATTGAAGGTTCTTATAATATTATTGATAATACAATTAACTTTATTACTGCACCTCAAGGACCTACTCCTATAAGTTCTACAACTAATCCTCCTGAGAGTAGGGATTGGGTTGGAATAACAACTCATTCTACATTCCAAGGAAGATCATTCATGAGATCTGCTGCCACTGGTAGTGCGAATAGACCTTATGTAGAGAATGTTGTTTTTGATGATATTTCTGATGAATTTAATGGTATTGGAAAAACATTTACTCTAACATCAAATCAAGCAAATGTTGGTGGATTCTCTACCAGTAATGCTACGGTTCTTATAAATGGAGTATTCCAAGGACCAACAGGTGATTTAACTGTTGATCAAGATTATACTTTATCTGAGGGTCTTACTGGTATTAGTAGTATTACTTTCACAGGAACAGCCACATCGGAAGCCTATGACCCTAATAGCGGTTCTATTCCTGTCAGGGGTATGATTGTATCAGTAGGTTCAACTAACGGTTTAGGGTATCAACCTCTTGTTGCTGCAGGTGGAACTGCTGTTATCTCTGCTGCAGGTACAATTACTTCCATTAGTATTGGTAATAGTGGATCTGGTTATAGAACAGGAGTTCAAACTACTGTTAATGTAGGTCTTCAAACTCTAAGCACAGGAGTTCCTAATATTGAATTTATTGGTACTGCTGCGATAAGTGGTGGCCATATTGTTAGTATTGCAATTACTAATCCAGGTACTGGTTATACAGCAACTAATCCACCAGAAGTTGTTATTGATGATCCACTTTCATATTCTAATCTTCCATTAATTTATAGTTCTGAGTCTACGGGTATAGGAACTCAAGCAACTGTTGATATAGTAGTGGGTCAAGGTTCTAGTGTTATTAGTTTTGAAATAAGAAATACTGGATATAGTTATGATAATAATCAAATTTTAACTATTCCTAAAATGGGAACTACTGGTATTCCTACTGATCCTACTGTTACATTTGAAGAATTCCAAATCACTATAGAAGAAACTATTTCTGATAAGTTCAGTGCATGGTTCTTTGGGGAACTTGAAGTATTAGATAAAATTACTAGTGAGTTTAATGGTTCTCAACGAGCATTTACACTTAAGAAAGGTGGAGTGCCTGTTACAATTAGAGCAAAGGAAGGATCAAGTATTGATGTTCAAGCAGCATTATTAGTGTTTATAAATGATACATTACAAGTTCCTGGTGAAGGATATACATTTGAGAATGGTAGTGTCTTGACTTTCTCTGAAGCACCTAAAGGAGCAAATGAGGATGGAACATTTGATGGTGATACATGTAAGATTCTCTTCTATAAAGGAAGTGGTGATATTGATGTTACATTTACAGATATTTTAGAAACAGTGAAGGAGGGTGATCTTCTTGAAATTCAAGGTGATGCTAATTTATGTGCAAGATCTTTACTTCAGGATGACAGATTAGTGACTGATCTTGTTGCAACTGATATTGTTGATACGAACGCATATGTAGGTGTTGGTATTAATGGTAATCCAGATTGTGAAAGAACAGTTAATTGGACTAAGCAGCAAACTGATAAAATCATTGATGGACAAATTGTAAGTAAAGCAAGACCAGAATTGGAATCTTTAGTTAATCCCACAACAGTTATTATTCAATCTGTTGGTATTGCATCAACTGTTGTATATGTGGAAAGTATAAGACCTTTCTTTGATCCTGATAATGAATCTCAAACATCTGCTAATACTCAAAAGATTTCTATAACATCTCAAAATAATCTCGTAGGAGCTGCTGCAACTGCTGTTGTTTCTATCGCTGGTACAATATCTTCAGTTGTGGTGAGTTATGGAGGAACAGGATATACTTCTGCTCCTGATGTAATTATTGCTACTCCTGTTGGTTTAGGAACTACTACTAGAGCATCTGTTTCATCTACACTTACTGGAGACGCAGTTTCTGCACTAACAGTTACTTCGCCTGGTACTGGTTATACTATTACAACTCCCCCTGAAGTTCTTATTGAAGTTCCATCAGCCATAAATGAAGTTAATGAATCGGATACATATCAAGGTGATTTTGGAACAATTGTTGGAATTTCTACAACCAGTGTAGGTGTTGCATCTACGGGTGTTGTGTTTGATTTGTATATTCCAACTGATTCCTTTATGAGAGATGCTACTCTAACAGGAACTGCTGTTACTATAAGTGGTATTCAAACTGGATATTACTTTACAGTTTCTAATAGTAATATTGGAAATGGTTTAACATCTATATATCAAAATGGATCTGTAATAGGTATAGGAACTACCTTTATAGATAATGTGTATGAAGTGGCTGCAGTTTCGGTTGCAGAAACTTCTACTCCTGGTATTGCTAATACTTATGTTGCGAGAGTAACAACTAGTGTTTCTAGTTTCAATTCCTTATCGGGAATGGGAGTAAGTGAATTCTATGGTAATTACTCATGGGGTAGAATCGTCTTGGGTTCTAGAACTTCTCCTAAAGCATTTACTGCATATACAGAGAATGGATTTACTGGACTTTCTACATCTGCTCTTATTACAAGAGTAGAACCTTTGAAGTCAAAAGATTATTCTGCTTAATAAACTTAATAAATAACTAAAAAAATTGTCAAAATGGCCGCAATTATAACGGATCAACTTCGTATATTAAATACTAAAGATTTTGTTGCTAGTGTAGCATCGACAACTAATTCATATTATACGTGGATCGGTTTACCAAATGCAACAGAAATTGATCCTAATTGGAATTCTACTCCTCCAAATCCTAGAGATTCTTTTAACGAAGAAAATAAGTATTGGGATACTATGATTGCTTTGAAAAAAGTAACATCTTCTGATGTCCAACAAGTAGTTCCTAAGAATACTTGGGCATCAGGTATTACTTATGACATGTATAGAAATGATATTAGAGCAGAGAATCCATCTAAACCATCGAATGCTATTAGCTTATATGATGCAAAGTATTTTGTTATAAATTCAGATTATAGAGTTTATATTTGCCTTCAGAATGGAACTGACCCAGATAACACAGAAGGAAAAGCATCCTTAGATGAACCAACTTTCACGGACTTAGAACCAAGAGCGGCTGGAACAAGTGGTGATGGTTATATTTGGAAGTATCTCTATACAATTAAACCTGGAGAGATTACAAAATTTGATTCTACAAATTTTATGCCTGTTCCTAATAATTGGGCAACTAACTCTGTGGATGCTCCTGTAAGAGATAATGCTGCAACAAGTGGTCAACTTAAAATTGTTACTATTACAAATAGAGGTGCTGGATTAGGTACTGCAAACCAATCATATACAAGAGTGCCTATTAAGGGTGATGGAACAGGTGCAGAAGCAACTGTGGTTATTAATAGTGCATCTAAAGTTGAATCAGTAACTGTTTCAAAGGGAGGGGCTGGTTATAGTTTTGGTACTTTGGATGTTGTAGCAGGTGGAGTACCTGTAGGAAGTACGAATCCTGCATTTAATGTTATCATTCCTCCTGAGGGTGGTCATGGGGCTGACATATATCGTGAATTGGGTGCTAAAAATTCTCTCATATATTGTAGAATTGAGAATGATACAGGAAACCCTGATTTTATAACAGGAAATGAATTTGCTCGTGTTGGAATTGTACAAAATCCCAAATCCTATGGAACCAGTTCTAATTTAGAAATTGATAAAGCAAGTGCTGTATATGCGTTGAAACTTACAGGAGTTGGAGCAAGTAATGCTACATTTACTGCTGATGATTTTGTTACCCAAACTATTGGAATAGGATCTACTGCAGTTGGTAGAGTTATTTCTTATGATCAAAATACTCAAGTTTTAAAGTATTGGCAAAATAGAACTACTGCTGGATTTAATACCAATGGTACTGCTAATACCGATCCTGAGTATGGATTCCAATTGCATAGATTTACTAATAACATTACTGCTAATCAAGGGTCATTAGATGTCATGGGAGGATCCGTTACTTTAGGGATTCATAGTTCATTTACAGGTATATCTACTGTAATAAATAGTAAAACCTATTATCTTGGACAGTCATTCACAAAAGGAGTGGCAAACCCAGAAGTTAGAAAATATTCTGGAAACATTATTTACGTTGATAATAGACCTTCAATTACTAGGTCTACTAATCAAAAAGAAGATATTAAAGTCATTTTGCAATTCTAAAGAATCATGCCACAGGAAACTAATCTAAACGTAGCTCCATACTTTGATGATTTCAGTGCAAATAATGACTATTATAAGGTATTATTTAAACCTGCTTATCCAGTACAAGCCAGAGAGCTAAATAATCTTCAATCTATTTTACAAGATCAGATTGAAAAATTTGGTCAACACTTTTTTAAAGAAGGTGCAAAGATAGTTCCTGGTAATACCACTTATATAAGTCCTTATCAATGTGTTCAATTAGAGAATGTATACTTAGGAATTCCTTTAAGTGATTATGTAAATCAAGTAAGAGGAGCAACGATTACTGGATTAACTTCAGGTGTGACCGCAGTTGTAGATAAAATTTTAGTAGGAAGAAATTCAGAAAAAGGAAATACTACTCTTTATATAAATTATATTGGTTCTAGTACTTCGGATAATGCTGGTTCTAAGTTTTTAGATGATGAATTATTAAGTGTTAATAAGGATATTTTATCTGCTAATACTACCATTGCTTCTGGAGAGGCTTTTGCATCAACATTATCATCAAATGCACTTTCATCAGGTTCAATATTTTCAATTTCTCAAGGAATTTATTTTGGAAGAGGGCAATTTTTAAATATAAATGATCAATCTATTATTCTTTCTCAATATTCGGATTCTCCTAGTTATAGAGTTGGACTTTTTCTCAGTGAGCAAATAATTAATGCAGATATTAATCCTCAGTTAAATGATAATGCAAGAGGATTTACTAATTTTTCTGCTCCTGGTGCTGATAGACTTAGAATAACAACATCCTTAATTAAAAAGGGATTAAATGATTTTGATGATGATAATTTTATTGAACTTGCAACTATTGAAGAAGGTGTAGTAAAATCTAAAAAAGAAAGTACTGAATATAAACATATTGCAGATGAATTAGCAAGAAGAACTTATGCTGAATCTGGAGATTATTATATAAAACCTTTTACAACTAAAGCAAAAGAGTCTTTAAATAATTATCAAGGTAATAATGGAATATTTAATAGTAATCAAGTAACACCTAGTGGTAAGCCTCCTTCAGAGAGTCTTGCTTTATATCAAGTTTCACCAGGTAGAGCATTTGTAAAGGGATATGATATAGAAACTGTTACTCCAACCTATTTGGATTGTCCTAAACCAAGAACTACTAAACTTGTAGAAGAACAAGCCCTTGAATTCAATACAGGGGCTACTTTAAAATTAAATAAAGTTTATGGATCTCCTCAGATTGGTATTGGTAATACTTACGTTCTAAGTCTAAGAAATAAAAGAGTAGGTACTGCATCTACTTTACCAGCAGGTAAAGAAATTGGTGTTGCAAGAGTGTATGATGCAGATTTAAATTCTGGATCTTATGATAGAGGCAACTCAAATATTAATGAATGGGATTTAAAACTATATGATATCCAAACAGTTACTGAAATTACACTAAACGAAAATATAACATTAACGGTTCCTACTCATATTAAAGGAAAAAATAGTGGAGCTACTGCATTTTTGAAAGATGCTGTAACTAGTAGCACTGCATTATCTTTGTATGAAGTAGAAGGAGAATTTATAAAGAATGAGAATTTTATAATTGATGGTGAAGAAAATACAAAGGTTGCTATTGCAGTAACATCTTTTGGTATTTCTGATGTTAAATCTGTATTTGGAAATACTAATGGTCCTAGTATGAATACCGTAGGTGCTGCACAGACCTTCTCGGCAGACACTGTTCAGACAAATGTTGTTAATATTGGTATTGCAACCCTTTCACCAGCTGCATGGGATTCTAGTCTTTCTGGATATCCAAGTGGAACTATTAGTTCAATAAGAAGCACTAATCCAATATTTCCTGGAGATATTAAAGTTGGAAATATTCTTAAGTTTAGTCCATCACAGACTAGTGAATTTAATGAACCAATTATGGCATCTGTGGTCAGTGTTGGTACGACTCATGTTGTTGTAACGGGTGTTAGCACTGTCACTGGTGTAGCTGATGGTAAATTACCTGCTGTTACTACTCAAGTTTCTGATTTAACCCTTGTTAGTACAGATTTACAAGATTCGGATGATAATTCTTTCTATACTATTTTACCAAATGCCAATATTTCTAATGTTGATTTGACTGATGGAACTATTAGAATAAGAAAGACTCAAAGTGTACTTATAACAGGAAATCAACTGTCTGAGCAGGTTGCATCTGGTACAAATGAAACATTTTTACCATTTAAACCAGAAAGATATACACTCATAAAAGGTGATGGTACTACTGAGCTTTTAACAGAAGACAGAGTAAAAATAACTAATGGTTCCACTAGATTGCAAATTGAGGGTTTAAGTGATGGGATTGATGATGCTACTCTCATTACAACACTGAAAAAGCAAAAACCTAAAGCAAAGGAGAAAATTAGAAATAGAGTTAATAGTATTGTAGTAGATAAATCTATTGATACTGCATCTGGTATTGGTTCAACCACCCTTAATGATGGATTGACTTCTGGAAATTACCCATATGGTACTAGAGTTCAAGATTTAGATTTATCACTCAATGTTGCCGATTTGATTCAGGTACAGGGTGTTTTTGAATCTGTTAATACTTCGGAAGCATCAGCTCCTACGATAACTTTTTCATCATTAACTGGACCTACAGGAAAAACTTCTGATTTGATAGTGGGTGAAAAAATTAAAGGAATGAGTTCTAATGCATGTGCAATTGTTGCTGAAATAGTTTCTGACAGCAAAATTTCAATTATTAGTAAAAATAGTATTAAATTTAAAGAAAATGAAGTTGTTTCTTTTGAAGAATCTAAGATTGAAGGAAAAATTGTTACCTTAGATTTTACAAGTATTAATATATCTCCTAATTTTACTTCTCAAAATGGTCAAAATCAATCTTTTTATGGATATCCTTCTATTCAAAGAAAATCTGACTCTGATGCACCCACTAGACAATTAAGAATATATTTCTCAAATGGTTATTATCAATCCACTGATGATGGTGATATTACAACTAAAAATTCTTATGATACATTTAATTACACTACTGAAATTCCTACAGTAAATGGTATTAGAAATACTGATTTAATTGATATTAGGCCTAGAGTTTCTGATTATGTTGTTGCTGAAGATATAAGATCTCCTCTTGAATTTTATGGAAGAGAGTTTAATGCGGCTGGTAATTCGGCGGCTAACATTTTAGCATCTGATGAAACAATCCTAACTGATTTTTCATATTATCTTGGAAGAATGGATTCCATTTATATTACTAAAGAAGGTAATTTTCAAGTTAAACAGGGTACTCCTGGTGATAACCCACGAGAACCAGTAATAGTTGATGATGCATTAAAGATTGCGACTGCATCATTGCCTCCTTATCTTTATAATACAGATAATATTTCTATTAATTTCTTAAATTATAAAAGATATAAAATGTCGGATATTAACCGACTTGAAAAGAGAATTACATCTTTAGAGTATTATACTTCTCTTTCTTTATTAGAAGCAAATACCGCCAGTTTATTTGTTCCTGACTCTGCAGGATTTAATAAATTTAAATCAGGATTTTTTGTTGATAATTTTACTAATTTTCTTTCTCAATCAACTCTTCTTGGGTATAAGAATAGTGTAGATGTAGCAAATCAAATTTTAAGACCAAAACATTATACAACTGCAGTTGATTTGGAATTAGGACCTGTAGAAGGAGTAAATGCTAATTCCGATAAAAGATATATTAATCCTCAAGGAACTAATATTAAAAGAACAGGAGATATAATAACCCTTAATTATAATGAAGTTGAGTGGTTAAAGCAAACAGGAGGAACTAGAAGTGAGTCGGTAACTCCTTTTATGGTATCTTTTTGGAAAGGAACTCTTGATCTTACTCCAGCATCGGATAATTGGCTTGATACCAGAAGATTAGAAGTAAATATTATTAATGTGGAAGGTGATTTCGCAGAAACTGTCGCTCAATTTACTAGAGATTTTGGTGGAAATCCTCAAGAAGGATTTGGAGCTGTTGTGTGGGATTCGTGGGAAGAAAATTGGTCAGGAACAAGAGAATTTAGAGACGTTTTTCTAGGTTCAAGGTGGGTTACTCAAAATCGTGGACAGCAGAATCTAATAATTGATACGGTCGCTAGACAAGAAAGAGTAATTGGTAATGAAACCAGAGCAGGTACACGTACCTTAATTACAGAACAATTTGATCAAACTTCGCAGGGAGATCGATTAGTAAGTAGAGATCTTATTGGGTTTATGAGATCTCGTAATGTTCAATTTGTTGCAAAACGAGTTAAACCATCTACTAGATTATATGCATTTTTTGATGGTAGAGATGTCACACGATATTGTGTTCCTAAACTACTAGAAATTTCAATGGCTTCTGGTGTATTCCAAATCGGGGAAACCGTTATTGGGACAACTAGACCAATTGGAAGTGCTCCGCAAAATGGTAATTTAGTGGATGCTAGTATTAGGTTCAGAGTAGCACAGTCAAATCATATGGAAGGTCCATATAATGCACCTACAAAAAGATATGGATCTAGTCCTTATTCTGCTGAACCTATTCCTGCTACCTATTCATCAACTTCTACTATTCTAAATGTTGATACATTCTCATTAGCAGACCAACCTCAAGGATCATATTGGGGATGGGTAGAAGATGATATGATGTTAGTTGGAGAAACCAGTGGTGCAATAGCAGTTGTTACAAATGTTAGATTGGTCTCAGATATTGGAGCAAATTTAATTGGAAGTCTTTATATTCCAGATCCTGATGTTGGGACTCATCCACGATTTGAAACAGGTGAAAAAGTCTTTACTTTAATTAATAATGAATCTCTTGATAGAAAAAATGCACAAACGGTAGCAGATGAAGGATTTAGATCTACTGGAATTTTAGAAACAGTTCAAGAAGATATTATTTCTGTTAGAAATGCGAGAATTGAAAGTGAAACTATTAGTGAGACAAGGAATACAGGCCAATGGACAGAAGTAGAAGGAACTAGAGAGGAAAGAACTAGATGGGCCCAATTTGATCCTTTAGCTCAATCATTCTTTGTCCCCGATCCTAATGGAGTTTTCTTAACAAGTTGTGAAGTTTATTTTGCCACAAAAGATGATACAGAACTTCCTGTTACTTTCCAATTAAGGACTATGGTAAATGGTCTTCCTACTACAAAGGTTATTCCATTTTCTGAAATTGTTAAATCACCATCTGAAATTAGTGTCTCTAGCAATGGTACAGTAGCAACTACATTTACATTCAATGCACCAATTTATGTTGAAGGTGGAACTGAATATGCAATGGTTCTTCTTTCAGAATCCTATAAGTATTCTGCAATTATTTCAAGAGTAGGAGAAACTGATTTAATAACAGGAACATTTGTTGCTCAACAACCATTCTTAGGTTCTCTATTTAAATCTCAAAATGGTTCTACATGGGAACCAAGTCAGTGGGAAGATCTTAAATTTAATTTATACAGGGCTGATTTTGCACAAACAGGATCCTTACAAGTTTATAATCCTGAATTGTCTTTAGGTAATGATCAAATTGCTAGGTTATTACCAGATCCTATTAATCTTACTTCTAGAAAAATAAGAATAGGTATTGGGTCTAATTTAGAAGATGCTAATTTAAAAGTAGGATATACTCTTAAGCAGTTTGGTAGTAATGCTACTGGTGATTATGTTTCAAGTGCAGGAATTGCAACAGGAACTTTAAATATTATTAATTCTGGTATTGGACTTACTCCTGTATCAGGTGGATTTGTATTCCCAGATGTTAAGTTAAGCAGCGTAACAGGAAGTGGTGTTAATGCTACTGCTAAAATTACTGTTGAAAATGGGGTAGCAACTGGTGCAACGATTACAGCAGGTGGAGATGGATATGTGGCTGGTGATGTTTTAAGTATAGGATCTACTGGTATTGGTAATAAGGCTATAGGTGCTAATGTTAGATTATCGGTTGTTGGAATTTCCAGTGCTACACAGTTAGTTGTTGATAATGTTCAAGGTGATTTTGTAACTGGAGTCGGTAAGACAGTTCAATATATTATGCTAGATGGTGCTGCTGGAATTACGACTGAGTTAAATGGTGCTAACAATGTTGGGGGAGGGGTATTTATTAACGATATCACTGAGGTTACTAGTGGAGATCAAATTGTAGTTAATCACGAAAATCATGGAATGTATTTTAGTGACAATTATGTAACTCTATCTGATATTCAAACTGACATTATTCCCACTAAGTTAACTAATGATTTAAATTCTACTACAACAGGAGAGATTGTGGTAGAAAATGTCAATAACTTAGATACGTTTGAAAGTGTAGGAGTAGGAACTACTAACTATGGTTATTTACAGATTGGTAATGAGATTCTTTCTTATGAATCTGCATCAGGAACAAATATTGGAATTACCTCTCGTTCAATTGATTCTACTACTGCTAAGAATTATCTTGCAGGAACACTTGTTTACAAATATGAATTAGGTGGAGTTTCCTTGAGAAGGATTAATAAAACTCATAACTTGGCTGATGTATCAACTGCAGATCCAATTACTTTTGATTCTTATACTATTAAGTTAGATATGGGTTCTAGTGGACTTGGTAGATCTACTGGAGAAAGTTTCCCTATTTTATATACAGATAGAACTCAAACGGGAGGAGGTATTAATGCAACTGCTACTCAAAATATTCCTTTTGAAATAATTAATCCTCAATTACAAACTCTTACGGTTCCTGGAACTAATGTTTCAGCACAAGTAAGAACTATTAGTGGTTCTAGTTTGGATGGAAGCGAAACTGGTTATTTGGAGCAAACATCTGAAACGATTGCAATAGGTGAGAATAATCTTCTTTCTACTCCGAGAATAATTGCTTCTAAGATTAATGAAACAAATAAATTAAGTGCATTACCTGGTAATAAATCAATGAATATGCAAATTAATTTATCAACTGTTAGTTCTAAATTAACTCCTGTAATTGATTCTCAAAGAATGAGTGCTATCTTTGTTTCTAATAGAGTTAATGCTCCTATTGGAATTAATAGTTATACAACTGATAATAGAGTTAATAGTATGTTTGATGATCCTAATGCTTTCCAATATCTTTCTAAAGAAATTGCATTAGAAAATCCTGCATCTTCTGTTAAGATTATTGCCAATGTTTATTTGAATGATAGTTGTGATATTAGAGCATTCTATGCAATTAGTGATAATGAAAACTTTGAACCTGTTTATAGACCTTTCCCAGGCTATGATAATCTTAATGAAAGAGGAGAGGTAATTGATCCTGCGGATAATGATGGAAGACCTGATGTATTTGTAGCACCTACTAATAATGAATTAGTAGAACCTAGTGCTAATGACTTTAAAGAAAGAACTTTCACGGCAACTGATGTTCCTTCCTTTAGGTATTATAGAATTAAACTGGTAATGACATCTACTAATCAGGTATATGTTCCTCGTGTGAAAGATCTTAAAGTCCTAGCACTTGCTTAAAATGTCTTATCTTAAAGTAGAGGGTCATAGTGGATTGTATAGAGATCCTAAAACTAATTCTATTGTGAATCAAAATGGTACTGGATATAATGAATATGTTGCTCAGAAAAAACTGAGAAATAGTGGAAATGATAAAATAGATAATATGAAAGATGATCTTGATAATTTAAAAAATGAGATTAATGAAATTAAATCTTTACTCAAGGAGTTGGTAAATGGCTAATCAAAATATAACATTTGATGTTGCATCAGGAACTCCTTATGAGTCCAATCTAACGATCAATGGTGGTGCTAATTTTAGTAACATATTTACGGTAACTAATCCCAACGGAACTGCTTTTAACTTTACTGATTATAGTGGTTCTTCTCAGATGATCAAAAGTGTTGCTGTAGGTGCTACTGATATTGTGGCTGCTACTTTTGGTGTTGGATTCACTAGTGAAGCAGGTGGAAAAATAGAAATTTCTTTAGGGTCTACCCAAACTAGAAATTTGGCAGGAGGAAGATATGTTTATGATATTTTAGTGAATTCTGCTTCTTCATCTAATACTACAGATGTATTAGAAACTGCTATATCAGTAGGAAGCACTGCTGGTATTGGAACAACAACATTTACCCTGAATAAGGTTACTAATGTTGCTGTTGGTGACTCTGTAACAATAAGTGATCAACTTACAGATGTACCTGTAGTTACAGTTTCTACTGGTAATACCGTTGAGGTAGGAACTGCCTTCACATCGGGGTCTCAGATCCTTCCTGGTACTGCTGTAACCTTTAGTAGGGTATCTACAGCATCTACGATTTATAGGTTAGTTCAGGGTTCGATTATAGTTAAAGCAGGTATCTCTTCTGCACCTTCCTAAATAATTTCACAGGAATAATAAATACATGGCACAACCAGCA
>VTLG01006897.1_pt1 | contig 19560 bp, 28 predicted proteins | sample 4694571 | NCBI WGS metagenome assembly VTLG01 (sample SAMN12604809, study PRJNA352737) | marine metagenome | biome: ENVO:00000447; feature: ENVO:00000209|ENVO:00000569|ENVO:01000036; material: ENVO:00002151; isolation source: viral sequences binned using virsorter ...
TTGTGGCACTACTTATTGCACCTCGACTGGATTTTGTACAAAAAAGAAATGTTCACCAGGCAAATCGGCAAAAAAATTTTTTTCAAAAAAATAAAAAAAAATCTTTCAAAGGATTTTGAGAATTGAGTTTCTATCATGATAATCACTAATGATTATCATTGACTGTTATATAATAAGGATTTTTATTTCTTATAAATAATAAAATTTTTTAATTTTCTTAGATTGGTCTTATATCAATCAGTAGTCAGCATAAACAGTCATTAGAATTCAACATAATCTTTTGTCTAAAACATTAGTTAGATGTTATTAATTCAACTATGATCTTTGATAAAATGGCCATGAATCCAGGTTAAACCATGCCAATTAATCTAAAGTCTGCAAATTATAATGATTATAACACCGTTTTAGAATTAACATAGAACTTATATAATCATTATAATCTATATAATCCATGAATAAAAACGAATTAGATCAACTATCAAAAGACATTGATGCTGCATTTATTGAAAACATCATCAAAGATTTTGAAAAACATGAGGCCTTGAAACAATGAATTTTAATAATTATCCAAGTTCTAAAGGCCATTTAACTGGAAATAATTACTATAAAATGATTATTCATTTAATAAAATGTAGGAATGTGATTTAAAATGAATTACAATAATTATAATCCTATTACACTAGGCAATAAAAAAATGAATAATATTCCATGCCTGGATAAATCTTTGGTTGATTGTTCTATTAATTGCGATGTTTTTAATGCATTGATCTGTTATGTTAATAATAATCCTAATGAGCGTTATCCATCTAGAAAAAAGAAATTATTAAAAAATGATAAATTATTCAAATCTGATCAATTTGTTAAAGTAATTTCCAGGCATCTACGATTCTTAAATTGTCGTGTGATGCGTATTTTTGCATCTGGTGACTTTGACCACATAAGCAAAAAAGGAAAAATTGAATTTAAAAACGTCATGGACATGGCCAAAAAGAACAAAAATTATAAATTTTGGCTAATATCTAGAAATTTTGAGTTATTATATAATTGGTTAGAAATTGAAAAAAAGAAAATTCCAGAGAATATTATTTATCATTTTTCAGCAGACTTGAAAAACAGTTTAACAGATTTTATTAAATCATTTTTAAGAAAATATAACATCAGAATTGATTATATTGTAAATAGTAAAAAATTATCAAATTGTGATTCATCAAAAAATCGTAAGTCGTGTCAAGAGAATAATTGTTCAAAGTGTTTAGATTCAAAAGAAGATCGTTTTTTTTATGTTCATGGCAGATATAACAAAAAACGCTTAACATCTTGGAAAAAAGGAAAAAAGAAAAAATGAATTATACTTTTGATAAATCAAAATTAACGCATGATCAATTAATCACGATTGAAAAAATGAAACAAAAAATTAAAAATGAGCCTAAAAAAAGAAAAACTAATTTAGAAAATTTATTTATTTTTTGGATAAAAAAAGGCATCAATCTAAATAATGAACCTGAATGGAATTTTTTAATATATTATTTTATGGAATTAGGTTTTACTTATAGTGAAATATTGAATGAGGCAATATTATCTGGTATTACCATAAATGAGGTTAAAAAATGACTTTAACAAAAACGCAATTAATCGCAATTTATAATAAATATTATCCAAAATTTGAGATTTTACCAAATAGTCAAAATCTAAAAGAATCACTAGAATATTATAAAAGAAAATTAAGAGAGTTTGAAATTTTAGCGACTGCCTTTAAAAAATCAGATTATGAAATACCAGGTTTTTTAATATCAAATGGTGTTAATTCCTCTCAAATGGTTAGAAATATCGAAAAAAGGATGAAATACCAATGACCAAAAAACAAAAACGACTATTCAAATCAAATTTGCATATTGTTTTAACATCTGGTGTTTTGATGCTTTTGGCATCATGTCAGTATTTTAGCACTATATTCAATTAAAGTCAGCGATCTTAAAGCCTAAACCACACGATCAAAAAACAGAAATTATTTATTTCTGGCTAATAACCAGAAATTTTATTTTTTTTCTCTAGTCTGCAATTATTCCAGGTTTAATTATTGGCCATTATTCCAGGTTTAATTATTGGCCTTTATCGTTTTACGACTTAGACAAAAAACGAAAAAAATAAAATTTTGAAATTTTCAAAAATTCAAAAAAAATTTTCCAGGTTTAATCATTGGCCAAATTGAATTTTGTACAAAACCTGTTCTTGCACCTTTATTGAATTTTGTACAAAAACTATACTTTGTTTATTGTGATCTTCAATAATGGATAGCCTCTATTGTCTGCATCATATAGACCAGACTTGTCTAACTCATCCAGGTATTTTTTCTGTATCACTATTACTCTTAGATTACCTTGTTTGGATATTGATCCTTTTATTTCCATGAATGGTATCATTATAATGACTATATAAGTTGTATGTAATGTATATATTATAGTCAATATAATACTATACATGAACAAAAACGAATTAGTAAAATGTGTGAAGTGTGGTCAAGAATTTTTTGATGCAGTTAATATGCTGTGTATTGGTACATTTCAGACTTGTGCAAGATGTACAGAGGAATCGAAATGACTCTCTTAACCTGTGATCATTGTAGTGGTTATATCGAGATCACAAAAGAAGGTGTATTTTTTGAGAGTGATCCTACGTGTAGTAAGTGTGCCAGGCTATGTGATGATTTACATTATTTGGTTAATGCCAACATACCATGCGTGAAAATGTTAGGCTGGAAAACAGAAACTGAAATAGTAAGAGAGGAATCGAAATGAACTTTCATAGAGATGTTGATATTGTCATAGAGAATGACAATGGTGATTGTATATGTTGTATGAGTGAATGTAATCACCCAAATGATGAATATGAGGACTGTCCATGTAGAGAAGCTAGAATAGCCAATAGAGAAGATTGTAATTGCACTACTGATATTGGTATAGGTGTGCATGAAGTTGGATGTAAGTATTATGAGTATTTTAATCCAAGTGAATGTGTATGTAAATGCCCAAGTGGATTAATAGTTGATAGAGATACTAATTGTCCATGTTCATGCCACATGAGGAATCGAAATGACTGAATGTAAGTTTTGTAAAAAATATGTTAATTTGATTGATGGAGCATTTTTTCATAAAGGTAAACCATGCCATCTTGAATGTGGACAAAAATTTCTAAAAGAGGAATCGAAATGAAATCTGACGAATGGGATAAAATAGAAAAGCAAGATCAAACATCACGAGAAATTAAGATGTTAAAAGAAGCAGAACGCCAGGTAAAACATGAAGCTCTTATTCGTTTTTTGACAGGTTATGACAAAAAAGAAGGTAAAAAACTAAGTATAAGAGATAGACTGAATGACTTGAGATTTTATCTGATTAGAGTAATAGTGGAACAGAATTACATCAACAAATATGATGAGGAAGTAAATTTCAGTATTATAATAATGCCATCAGGCTCATCAAATTGGCATTTTTCATTAAGTCTGCATTGGCCACAAAATTTTGATTTAACAATACCAAACGTAATTTCCATTTATTATCATGTGTGGGAAAGAGAGGGATATGAATGAGATGGAATAAAAATTATCCATGTAGTGTGAAGGAATATCGTGAAATGCGTGATATTGATAGAGTACAACTTGATATTATGGAAACATTAAAAGACTGCAAATTGACACCAGATGAAGTTTGTAATATCATGCTTAGTATTGCACTATCAATTACAAAAGAACAGTCCAATGAGCCAATACAAGAAATAACTAAGAAGCTTGAGGAATTATCATATTGGCAAGGTGAGGAATCGAAATGAAATGTGATGGTTGTGGAAAACTAGGCTTTAGTTTAGCAGAACTATTACCAAATGGTTTATGTCCAACTTGTAAATGGTTAATCAGAGGTAATGGACAATGAAAAAACGAAATAAACCAGAACGAGAAAGGCCAAAACAAAAAAGACCAAAAGCTAAACCAAGAAAAGCAAAAGCTAAACCAAGAAAAGCAAAAGCTAAACCAAGAAAAGAATATTCAGGTTTTGCCCAAATTATTGGAATGATAAGAAATTTTCTCTTTGAACGTGATGTAAAAAGACCGATGCCAAAGTCTGACAAGGCAGTTTTGGAAAAAGCCAGGCGAATTAATGAAGAAAATGAGCATGAAAGGAAAGTTGCACGAGCTAAGCATGACATTAAAATGAATAATAGATACAAGGGTATTGATGATAATTATGACGAAGATGGTGAGGCTTTAATTGGTTGACTTGATGAATAATAAAAAAATTAAGAGTGAGGTGAAAGAATGAAAAAAGAAAAATTTAGTGTAAAATTCAATAGAGCTAACCAAAAATTAGAAGATGCTGTTAGTGATTTTATTAGTGTACAGCTTAGTGAAGGTTATAATTTGTCCACAGTCATATATAATGTGGATAATACTGTCAATAATGAATTAAGATGGCAATTATGTCAATATAATGATGATCAAGTAAGAAGGCTGTTTGGAATAATAATTGCCACACAAAACTCACAAGATGACCACAAAATAGTTGATGCACGAAAGAGAGTTGTTTCTGCACTAGAATCATGGATTGATACATCAAATGAATATTACAAAAATAAAGTAGAATAACTAACTACTTTTTTTTATTTTTTTTATACCTACTTGGTACTACTCTGTGGTATATTTCACCACAGCGTTTTACAGCAATTTTTTTACCCAAATTGATTACCTTTTTTTCTTCTTTTTACTTGCTTTTTTTCGATAATGTGCATCAACGTGAACATGACCTTTATTGTGTGCAGTTGCCATAATTAACAAAATTTTGTAGATTTAAAAGGTTTTTGTATAAGCAAAAACAGTCATTAGAGTATTGAGAAATAGTGATGTAAATTACATGAGTCAAGAAGATGTAGAACAGGTTATTGCACATATACCAGACTTGAAGATCAGAAAGTGGATTGATGCTGATGTTGGATGGCTTTTTAGAATTTTGTATAACTGTGCATTAAGACCGAGTGAAGGCATCAGGCTAAAAAAAGAGGATTTTAGATTCGAGGCTAGGGAAGTATTTCTTGGAAAAACAAAAACCAAAAAATATGACAAGGCGATCATCCCTCAAGATTTTGTACACAAACTAGAGATGTACATCATGACAAAAAAATCTGGCAGACTTTATCCAGGTTTGACATATCATACGTTCTACACATGGCTCAAAAGACTAGGGAATATCTGTGAAATTGAGGCATGGACAACGCCAGAGATCATATCAGGTGAGAAAACAGTAGGCCATATCTTTCGTAAGTCGTTCCCAAAGGATATGCTTGATGGCCTATATGGTGAAAAAGCCTCACAATTACCAACAATCCAGGCACATTTGAGGCATAGAAGCCTGGCTACGACTGACCATTATATCAAACAGACACAAGAAGCAGTCAAAAAAGCATTATAGTTTGCATTTTATTTTATCATGAAAGGCACACTTTCGACATAGCCAATAATTTACTGCATCATTTATCTTACAGCAAACGCACTTGTCTAACGGCACTTGCATCTGTATTTTGACTTTTTACATCTAGGACATTTTGTGCTTGAACTAATAGTATTCATCTGACCACTTCCATAACTTGTCTTACTTCCGTATGGCATTAGCAGACACCAGCCAGACTAAAAACAGAAATTGATGTTAATGCTGCTGCACCACCGATAATAATCATTGATAGTTTAAGATTTTTCTTACGGACTGTGATGGTATCTTGCTCTCTAAAATCCCATTTATCCATATAGTATGGATTTTGTACAAAGTTAAAAGGTTATGGTAAGGCGTATTGTTCAGGGAAATATTTTTTACAAGACATGAGTATGTCAAAAAACCTTGATTGTTCCTTAGCTGTTAAATTTTCTTTACCTTCTGGCGTATTCATTTGAAAGATTGACTCACAAGCATAATTCTCAAAAAATACTAGTTGTGAGTCATACCAATACCATCCTATCACACACAGGCATAAAAACACGCCTATGACTATAAAACCAGTATATCTGTGAAATATCCTCATTCCAGGCGATTTATTTGAGTATTTATCTCGTTTTTCTGGCTTTTTCTTGGAATATTCCTTCTCGGCCTTTCTTACAGCCTCTCTTTTCTTTCGCCTTTCGTATTTCTTTATGTTCAATCTAATCCAATCCTATATTGTCTGATCTTCTCATAGTTTTTCTCTAGCCAATCCTCATACTGTTGCCAATAAGTTAAGACACGTTCTTGTATTTCCCTCACTATATCCCTCTCAAATGGCACTACATCAAGCTCTGTCGTGCATCTATACATGGCGTGATTTACTGCCTCTGTTATTAATTTCATGTCTGGTGCTACCAATAATGTCTTACAATTATCTGAAATTTTAATATTTTTCCAGGTAGTTATGGTGTTGTTTGAATAGGAATTAATGTTTGTATGGCCATATAGTGATGTAGATTCAAACTCTCTCGGCTGAACAACAACATTGACAGAACGCTTTGCAAAAGATGTATCTGGATCGACCATAACAATGATCCAATTATCATACTGTTCGTAGTATTTCCAATGGTTTTGCACCTTGATTGTTTCACGCCTCAAGTCATTGTCCACAAACTCAAACTTGCCTGAAACATGAGGGAAAGTGTTGTCAAACTGCTCTCGTAATTCAGCATACGAAGGACATTTTGTCGGCATATCATGTTTAATCAATATCTCACATCCCTGAGAGAGTAAAACTGATACGTCTGACATACCTACATTTTTCTTTGCCTCTATGTTGTTAAGGACTTGGTTTAATGCGTTTTTTGTCATGTTGAGCTTGTCGCTTATTGCCTCTTGGTTTTCAATGTACACTTGCCTCTGGTCATACAGATCAAGCGACTCGTTTAAGATTTTTTCATATAGTTTTTTGGCATCTGAAAAGACTTTTTCCAGGTGATAAAACAGATCAATATCCTCTGCCAGTTGAGCTTCTTGATACTCTGCCTTTGCATCTCGCATCATGTCATAATGTGTTGAAACTCTGGTATCTGTGGCATTTATTTGACTGTCATAATATGTGATCTTTTCTTCTGTGAAGGCGAGTCTTTCCTCAAGCCTCTCAATCTCTGACTCTAATTCTGTTGCAGCATCCTGGAGCTGACTTAGTAATAATAACGGTATTAACAGTAATTGGAACGCCATACTATCACATACTATCCTTACCTATAATTTTTTTCTTCTTTTCTTCCTCTTGCATCTTGTAAAATCTTGACCAATTATTACACATTAGTATTCCTCTTTTTTCTGGCCTTTGCAATTCCCAAAGACACAATGAGCCATAAGACCATTTCTGGTGAAAAATTTATGCCCACATTTAGCACATATTTCAGTCATGGTTTATTCCCTGTTTCCTCATTTTACGCTGACACTCATGGCAGTTATCTGCACGAAAACTATCAAAGTTTGCGTTTGTTTTCCAGCACAGACAGGTAGAACATTGTTGCATTATGACTTTATCACCAATTTATATACACTAAATTTTTTAGATGCATCATCATTATACCCACTTGTCAATAAACACCATCTAATTATTTGGAAATTACTATTTACATGAAATGACCATAATTTATTTACAAACTCACGTTTTTCTGTTTCTTTACTGTTTATCAGTCCTTTAACTTGATCCAATTTTTTTGGAGCTTTACCTTCTACTCTTTTATTTATTTCAGATTCTATATACTCTTGTAATCTAAAGTCCTCAATATTTTTATTATATTTACATATTTTATTCAATTCTAAATATTTTTTAATTCCATACTCTAAATCATTTTGATAATTACAACCAAGTTCTTTCATCAATGGTAAATCATTTGATATTACTTGTGTGCCATAATTCATACTGTCCAAAACTGCCATATTCCATGTGGCATAATCTTGTAAATTACATATTGAAAAATGTGAGGATTTTAACAAATATCCATATGATTCAAATGGAACACTTTTAATAATCACGTTTGGTGTTTTTCCAAATTCCTTGTTTTTCACCATAATTTGTTCGTCTGTTAGCCATAATACATAATCACTTCTATCCAATTTTTTAAATATTTTTAAGACCTCTTTCCAACCAGTAGTATTATTCAGTCTATGATTGAATAAAATAATTTTTTTATCTGGTAATTTAATTGGTTTTTCACCATAATTTGTAGGTAATGGATGAAAATAACCATAACTGTATTCATTATAAGGCAGTCTATATTCAGTCCTTGTTTCTTCAAGTAATGATCTCGCATATTCATTGTGGAAAAGTGATATATCAGCATTGTCTATTCCTTCGACCTCTCTTATAATAAATCCACGCAAGGCTGATGCAAATTTTTCATTCTTTATAGAGTCTATCCAATGGAAATAATTTATTATTATTGGTTTTTCTCTACGTTGATTTTCAAAAAACACTCTAAGATTTGCACTCACTTCTGGCTGCATATTTAGAATAACATCAACATCAACACCATAAGGTAGGGCTTTTGCCAATATGTTTCTGTTGAAATGGTATCTGTTTTGATGGATGCTTGTAGAATAGTCATATTCTATACATTCTATTTCATGTTCATTGTCAAAAAACGTTCTGTCAAATTTTGCTGGGGTTAGTATTGTAAATTTCCAATTAGTCGGTAGTGATTGAATTAACTGTTTTGTGTATAGAAAACCTGAGTCTTTTTCCCATAAAAATTTCTTACTAATTTTATCAACTACAAGTGGATTCATGTAAATTAATACACGTATGTTCATCTATTCTCACCATAACCCATAAGACCATTTCTGGTGAAAAATTTATGGCCACATTTAGCACATATTTCAGTCATGTGAACGCCTCTAATGGTTTTGACTCTAATTTGGGATCATTACCCCACACATCCCAGCCATGCACTTTTGTTCTTGCAAAAAGCTCAATGCGTGGCAAGTCGCCACAAAGCTGTAAAATTTTATCTCTCACAATATCAGGTTTTTTTGAATGTTCTCTTATTGTGGTCTTTATGAGCTGTGATACAAACTTACTTTGTCTTTTTGGCTTACCATTCACACCTAATAAACAATATTCAGTATTACCTCTAGTGTAATTACCCATACCAAACACATCTCTACCTGTTTTGTATGTTTTAAGCCACACAAACGCACTTGTCTTATAGTTAAAACCCCACGCACCCATGACTTTCAATACTTGTGGTAATAAAGCCCAAGTACCCCACAAAAATAAAAAACAGTTTTCATCTGTTATTTTTTGTATGTTGATAGAGCATATCTGATCGATTGTTAGTGTATTATAATGTGAGTCTGCTGATCCACCATGATGCTTTAATTTATCATCATATTGCCAAGCTGGATCAGCTAGAATAATTTGATATTTTTTGTCTGGTAAATTCATTAAAACACACCATCCTCACTAAATTTATGCACCTGACTCAACTCACATAGGAACAGACACTCACGACACAATATCTCATCCCATTGATTTTTTCCTCTTTTCCTCATGTAAATACCACAGATTCTACAAAAACACATCATTCATCACGACTGTCGCCATAAAAGACTCTGTTTTCTTTATCAATGGTTAAGAGAGAGAGAGAAGTATTTTTTATTATTTTTTTTTCTCTTTCATTATTATTATTATTATTATTAGTTGATGATTTGACAAAGATGTATTCTCTCTCTCCCCTAGAGAAAATAATATCATCATTTTTGTCAGTCATTAGTGGTGCAATTTTCCTAGCTGTTGATTCACCGACATTACATTCAGCAGACCACAACATGAATAATTTGCCACGCTTAATACGACCATTTTCTTTGACAATTCTAGTCATAATTCGTATCTGAGCCTCATATTCAGGCCTAGCGAGTGATTTATCCCTCTGAACTGCCTTTTTGGGCTTTGTAGAAACAAAATCCATTATGTACCCTCTAATAGCTGGTTTAACACACCAGCAAGTGAAGTATTCTGTTTTTTAGCCATCCTGGATAGTTTAAGATAGGTTTTGTCCGATATGGTAAGTGTTTTCCATCCGTCTTTAGGCATGATTCAACCCCAAACACTCAGCAAAACGGCCAGAGCTTGTCTGTGCCTCATACATTTTTTTAATAATACCCTTCTTCATTAAATCCCTGACTCGCCAGGTGATTGTTTTCTCTGGCATACCAGTCCTCATGGCAATTTCCTCTCTCGTATAACAATTTAATGGCGTTAATAGATCAATGATTTGCTGTTCCTCAGATGTTTTATTCATGTCTTGTAATCCCCATAATACCACCAAAAGCACAGGTAGATGATATGCAAAGTGGGTGGTGTTTTTTCATAGGCCTTCGTTTTCGTGAATAATGTTTGGCGAATCCATACCCAAGTTTTCCAGCAAAACCACTTCTCTTTATTCTTGGCTTCCAAACCATTCCAACTGGCTTTGGCTTTGGCAATTTTGCAAGTCTTTTCCTCTCTCTTTCCTTTTCATCTCGTTTAATCATCATTTTTCTATCAGCCTCAGTAAGCCAACAAGTCAATGTTGTTGGTGGCTTTTCATTTCCCAAAGGCGTTATAATTTCACCTGTCATGCCTTCATCATCTCACTCACCAAACAGCTTTTCTTATAACACTCTGGCGTACAATATTCTTTCTTTCCAGTATATCTGGTCAGCATAAAAACACATCCACATTGTTTGCACGTATTAATTTTCATTTTTTTCCCTGTCATATTTCTTAATTTCCTCGACTTCTTGTATTACTTGGTATGCGTATATCTCATCCATTATGGTATAGTATTTCTTCTTAATCATTATATGTCAGCCCTATGATGAAAATCTCTGGCTATATCATTCTCGAACAAAAATGACCGTTGAATAGGGCTGACTGAAAAAAAAAGAGAGGGTAGATGCATTATTCTGCATCCACCAAAATGAAATAGTCTTGTTTTTTCGGATCGTTGTTCGTGACCTTTTTACATCTCACATGAAATGTAATGCCAGACTTGAGTTGTTCCGTCATTTTTTCGCTTAGTAGTTGTCTTACGATGGCTACTCTTGTTGTGTGGAATTTATTGTGTGCCAAGTTTCCATCGAGTGTTGTCGTACCATCAACATTGAAGCTTTCCTCAGTCGTAATTTTTACGCCTGGTAGTATTTTTTTGCCATCATCGAAGTCTGATTGTTCAACAGCGACTATTGTGAAGTTTTGACCGTCTATCTTACCAAGTGAAACTGAGTCACCTGTTGTGATGTCGGCTATTTTTCCAGTTGTCATATTTGTTATATCACCCCCATTATCAAAATTCAATAATAATTCATCTGCATATTGATGTGGCTTACTCATTATTTTTCAACCTTCCATGATCCTCACCATGACACTCACATTTACACAATTTACGATCAGTCTTTGCAAAACCACAGCGATTTGTATGAGCCATTATATTCCCTCACTCAAAATTGCCAAATTCCTCTGGCATCTTTTTATTAATAATTCACGTTCAGATTTTGTTAATGATAGTTTAAGTCCATTATCAAACGCCTCGAATAATTCTTTTGCATCATATTCCTTTACCCATGCCTTAGTTTTTAGACAATATTCTTTAAAATCAGATACAGCCTTTTCGATCTCATCAGCCATTACGGTAATAATGCAAGTACGGTAATTAAGTATTATGATATGAAATAATTAAACAACTGATTGAAATTAATTAAACAATTTCTTTGCCTTTTGCCAGACACTTTTCTTCTTCTGGCCTTTGCCTTTTTTCTTCTTACTCTTTTTGGTCTTGGACAGATTGAAGTTTGTTGTGGCATCACCTTTTATTGCTTTACTTGACCATCCAAAGCCAAGATATGATACACCAGTATCTTTTTTCTTTTTTGGAAATTTGACCTCTTTGACTGTCAATGCTGTAAGTCTGTCCTTTCGCTGTTTTGATATGAAACGTTCAGTCCTTTCTATTCTTCTAATGCCAGGCTTACCTCTGGTGATAGTCCTCTCTCTGCCAAAGACACCAATAATATTTGATAACTCAACATTTCCTCTAAACGGATCAAGTGGTTTAAACGGTGAGGGTTTTTCGACAGCTTTCTCTGCTGCTGTTTTCCATACTGGTGGTACTATGGCTTGTCTTTCAGTAGCAAGAACAGGGAATCCACCTACTGGTTTGACTGGTGGTTTGCCTGGTGGTGTTTTAATACTTGGTGGTTTTACAGTCGGTGTTTTGATGCTTATGCTTGGAGCTTTTATGCTTGGTGTTTTGATGCTTATGCTTGGAGCTTTTATGCTTGGTGTTTTGCTACTTGGCATTTTGATACTGGTAGATTTAATTGGCGATACAGCACTTGACGACACACCACTTAGTCCAATACTGGTAGGTGTGAATGATGATACAGCACTAGCAGTTTTAAGACTTGATGAAGATGTGAGTGATGATACAGCACTAGCAGTTTTAAGACTTGATGAAGATATGACTGACGTTGTTATACTTGTGGTAGATTGTTTTAACAGTTTTGAGCTTATTGTACTGCTTTCATCAGCAAAAGATATGATGCCTTTCTCAGGTACGAAATCATCAAAACTAATTTTGGGATATAATGATCTAATATTCTCAGCCTTTTGTGTAATTATTGCACCTCGTTCACCACCGACCTTGACAGCTTCTTGACGTAAGCTCCAGTATGCCCTGACAATATCCTTTGTTCTACCAGATGAGGGATATACCATCATCTTTGCATCTATGCCTGGCTGAAATGCTACTGCTTGTTTTACGTTTGTTAGTGTCTGATAACGCATAACGTGTGCTTTAACTGGCGTATCTGTGGCTGTGATAGTACCCTTTGGTAATCTCTCTGCCATGATCTTATATGGTGCAAGTCCAAATGCAGCACCATACGTTTCTGTGTTTGGATTAACTATCTCAAATATTTTCTTTGGTTTTGTTGCAGTATCAGGTAATGTATATAATGGATTTTTCCACGTTGGTAATACTGCTGCATCTATACCAGCTTGTTGTATATCTGATTTGGACATACCACTAAATGTTCGTGTTGTAATATCTGGCTCTATTGACTTTATTGCTCTACTAGATACAATTTCAATCTCACCCACGCCAGACATCTGCTCTATACCTTTAATGGCATGATACCCTTTTACCTTAGCATACTTTCTTATTCCCTCATCTATATCAAAAGCAAACTCTGGACTTTCTTTCTTCCACCATTTAGACACATCTTCATAAATACCTGGTTTTTTCATGTCCAATATTTTGGCATCTTTTCTCAATGTTATTTTCAAAACTGTGCCAGTATCGGTGTTCTTCATTGTTGCGAATACTTCTGGCATCCGAATTTTTGTTGATGTAAATATTGTATGATCAGACGTAAGTGATTTTGAAAATGTAAAACCACGTTCTAAAATATTCTTGGCACTTGTAAAGTCTGTTCCATGATATAATACCATACCACTTTCAGGTGCAGTATCAGAACTAACCAATGTTAATGATCTGTGGGATTTAGGGTTTTTAGGCATCTTTATTACAAGTTTTTGATAATCGTCAAGTGGGAAATTTTTTTCTACATCTTGGATTAGTTTGTTAGCCTTTGCGATAGTTTTTGCCTCAGTACCTTGTGCCTTTATTACCACATCAACATCACCGAGTTGCAAGTGTACGCCAGCTTCTTGTCTTAATCCCTCACTAATCTGAGGCCTCAATGCTGTCGATCCATGAACAGCCTGAACATCGCCTTTTTTCTGGTGCTTTGCTACCCATGTTAATAAATAATCAGACTGCTCTTGTGTCAAACCCTCTATTGGTTTTGTACCAAACGCACCTGTTTCTGCCTTTATTCCTTTTGTTGTTTCTAATCCTTCTTTCCATGCCTCAACTCTTTTCACATCAGTAGGCGTAATTAGATCACGTTTGACAAACTCTTGTAAAGATTGTTTGGAATAATAAAGCTCTTTTTCCACACCAGTACCCAATGATAATTCATAACCTGATCTACCCATAGTATCTGTCTGAACTTTCTCTAGTTTTGCAGCCACCTGTGATGGATTAAAACCTTTGATAAGATGTCCTTCTTGAAAACCGATTAATGGTTTGTCCTTCCATGTTAAACCCTGCCATACGGTATGGGTTTTATCACCTAATGCCATCTTTGAAGCTTGATAGGTTAATGGTGAATACTTTGATGCAATAGTTGTTGTTGCAGAGATAGCTCGACCACCAAGTACGACCATAGCTACTTCCATCGGAGCTTCCGATATTGCTCTTAACGGATCATCCATCACATATTTTGATGTCTGTGCCATAGCTCCTTCTCTCGCATACACGCCACCAGCCATTGAAAACGTTTGTGGCGTTGTATCTGTTGTCGCCATGCCTTTGCCTTGTCCTTCGACAACATCACCAACCAATGAGCTTAATGTTGTTGGCTGTGTAGGTGTTTCTACACCAGCAATATTCATTACATCTAACGGTACGTTATATCCAGGTCTTATTGCTGTACTCAAATAATACTTGACATCATCACCAAGTCCAGGTGTATCTCTCGGATGATCCACAGTACCACTATCAACGAGATCACTATACCTTATGGTATCATGCCACCAATCACCAGTTGCTTCAATCTGTGTAGGTGCTGAATATTGTTGAGCTGTGCCAGTTTCCACCTTCATACCAGCAACAAAGGTTTCGGCAGTCATGCCTTGCTTTCCTACATTAACCAAAGTTGTTGGTACTGTCGCACCACCAACAGAATACAAAGGAATGGTATTAGTTTTAACAGCATCAAGTGTTGGTGAATGCGTTCCATGTGTTGTTTTGACAAATTTATCAAACTGTGCTATGTTTTCCTTCATCTCTTTCGAGTCAGTCCTTAATGATGGTGTGATTATTCGAGTGCCTTTTGGCACTACTGTTTTTGTACTGGTGTTTATTGCTGTTCCCCCTGAATCTTGACCTACTGCACTTTTCGGTACTATTGCACCACCAATAGTCATAAACTCACTTGCCTCACTAGGTTTAGACACAACTGCCTCAACATCAGTATTGGTTTTTTGTTTTTGCTCTTTGGCCTTCTTACCAGCAGCCTGACCTGACACAGCTTGCCACACATTCATACCCAATCGTGTTTCTTCATGTGAAGCTATACCAGCAGACTGCATATCTTGACCAGCCAATGTCTTTGAGATCATACGTGAAACCACGCCAGATGCAGACATCTCTGCATCTGATTGGTATCTACCATAACTTTCTTTTGTTGTTTGTTGTGGTACTGGCACACCAGCTTTCTGTCTTTCTTGTATGTTTTGAGCTCCCCATTGACCTAACCTCATTAATTCATATTCTCTCTGTGTCATATTGGCATAAGTTTTATTTTTTGTGGGATCACGACTGCCTTTATTTCGGTTTTTAGCCCAATCACTAGTCCAGCTTTGTTTGATTGACTGAAACTTTCTTCCTGGATTTCTGCTATCGTATTTATCCCACGACATAGGAGCTACGACAGACACACCATGAATACCAATGTATTTGGGCTGCCCTGCTGTTGATGGTGGTGTTGTCCTTTTACCCATGTTAAAACTTTAAAATACTTGTTTAAAAATTGTTATAAAGTCGTAAGAATACAAAAATTTAATGGTAGATTTATCATTAATTGAGTTTGGCGTGTATGGTTTTATTGCCTATGGCTCTCTGCTCATGCTTATGATAAGTACCATTAAAGACACGCCTACGACAGCCAGTCATTCCATACCTAGATTTGTATTTCTAATGCCAGGTTTGATATGTGCAGCGTTGCTAGCTGGAGCTGATGATACCATAATTTTAGAGTCGCAAACTGTTGCAGAAACGTTTCAGGGCATAAAGCCAGATGGCAGCATAGTGAATCTGACCAGTAATGAAACCCATACAAGTATAATCAATCTTCAAGATTCCGTTTGGGTATTGGTACACTTTATGATATTCATCGTACTGTTGATCCATATCATATTCCAATCTTTATCATTATTGATAAAAAGAGATTAGATACCACGAATGTATGATACTATTGTGAACGCTAACAATATTACATAAAGAATGGTCATACCAGCCACCATTATTTCTGGTATGCCAAATAGAACGAGAAGATTAAAGATATACGTGCCAGACATGAGCTGAATTATTTCCCAAGCTATTCCAGCAGCAGCAGATACAGGGTTATTTACAACACTTGTAGAGTTTGTACCGACAATGTTTGATGTGGCAGTATTTATTGCACCTGTATCAACGTACTCTAATACCTCTGACTTCATCACAACCCCTTCAAAGTTTTTGATGTCTGTTCCTAGTACATCTGCGTACATATATTGAACTGATAACATTGAGAAACTTAACGAGTACATAAATAATATTATGATAATTGCCTTGTGCTTCAACGCTGTCGAGTCCTCACTAAAGCCAGCATTACAATGACTGCTATCGCACCAGCTAATACTGTCGGCCATTGAACAATTTCAAAGTATGCCAGTACGCCTATCATCATAACTGCTACTATCACACCAGCTATCGGTGTTGTTCTATTGAACGCTACCATGCTGAATATGACAGAGCCTAAAACTATGAGATCAATAGCTCCAAACATACCATCAGTACCATAATCACCAGCTCTTAATGCTGCAAACTGTGTCAAGAGTGGGAAACTATTCTGAGTCAAAAGGAATGTCTGCTCTGTCTTGGATATTTCATCCCAGCACTTTACAGTTATTATTTCATTATCTAATCCAGTAAAGGAAAATGTCGCCTTTTTCTCATCACCAGAAACTATTGCAGCACTTGATGTAAGTCCAGTATAATTCTGACTGGTCTGTGCGAATTTGGATTCCAAATTGCAAGTCATGTCATAATGTGATGGGAAAGTGATGTCAAGTGTGGTAGTACCAGCAGTCGAATCATCTGTACGTTCAAACTTGAATGGGTTTAATACGTCAGGGTTTATTGCATCAATATCAAAAGAGCCTACCGTATGGTTTGTTATGGAATAGTCTTGGGCTGTGGTTATGTTGAGTATATTACCAGTCATGTTAAAGGACTGAGGACTGAACACGCCTACTCTGAAACTGTATGTGGTGTTATGTAATAGACTGCCTACCTGATAGACAGAAGTTGATGTGCCAGTATCATTTGTTATCTTAATTAATGGATTACCTGTTGGTGTCGTATAGTTAATCTGATAGCCCACGACATTTCCAGCGTAGAATGGTGGTGCTGACCAATTCAATACCAAACTTGTTCCACCTATTGATGTGGCTGTCAAGTCAGCTACGTTTGCATTGTTTGTCTGTACTGTCGGTGTGTTAGAGTTTCCACCAGTACCTACAAGGCTTTTGGCCTTTAGATAGTATTGATATGCAGAATCGCTTGAGATGTTTGCACCATCAGTATATGATGTGACGTTTCCAAGTACAACTAATTGTGATGAATCCCTATAAAGATCATATCCAGTTATGGCAGAATCACTTGATGGCAGAGTCCATGTCAAAGCTATGTTTGGTGATACAAAAGTACCAGCAAGATCACTTACTGCCGATGGTACATTGAGTGTCGTGATTGTACTGTCCTTGTAATTTCCCTCACCTACGTTATTAATTCCATGAACGTGGAAAGTGAAATTTGTGCTTGGACTGGAAGCTACGGTGTCTGTAAGTGTCAATGCTGTCGTGCCATTAACGACAGAGGTTAAAGCACCAGAGCCTTGTTTCTTGTACACGTTATATCCAGTTATGGCTGATCCACCGTCAGATGTGGGAGCTGTCCAATTTAATGTGACATCGTATGGAGCTGTATCAGGTGAATTTATCGCTGTGGTTAGAGTGGCTGGGATGCCTGGTACTGTCGGTGTAGCTATTGATGTGGCTGCCGACTGACTGCCCTGTCCTAAGAGGTTTTGTGCAGCCACCTTATAGTACCAAGTACCAGCAGAATTTACGGTATTTGTATAAGTCAAACCACTTGTCACATTGGCCTGAGATGTGTATGTGATATTATCAGGTGAACTAAAAATGTTATATCCAGTTATAGCTGATCCACCAGTTGAAGGTGCTGTCCATGTGACAGTTACATCAAGTGGATTTGGATTTGGATTATTGATAGCTAGGCTAGGTGCGTTAGGTGTGCCAGGTACGTTAGGTGTTGTGATTGTTGATGTGTTTGAAAAGCCAGAAGTACCATGAGTTGAAACAGCCTTTGCCTTAAACTCGTAAGCTGTATTTGCAGCAGATACGGTTGCATCATAAAGATTTACGAGTCCAGTCGTTGTGATTAGTGTACCATCACGATAAATTTCAAAGCCAGTCAAAGTACCACTTCCTACATTAGATGGTGATGACCATGACACACGAACAGTTAATGGTGCAGAGTCAGGGTTTTGTATTGCAGTTGATACGCCTGTTGGATTTCCAGGTGGCGTACCAGCAAGGCCAGATACCAATGCTGTCTTTGGCGACTCGCCTATCGAATTAAGACTACTGATTTGGTAAAAATATTCTGTACCACCGACTACGTTTGAATCATCATATTCACTAGCAGTCGGTGAATTAATGAGTGTAGGTGCTACGCCTCGATTTGACATGGTTAGAATGTCTGCATCACTCTCTTGCACATCATTAATGAAGAACTCATCAAGTGTGCCACTTAGATTAATTGAGTATGTTGGTGTAGTACCCAAACTTGTTGAGTCTGTGAATGTACCTTTACTCACGCCATCTTGGAATATTTCCCAATCATTACCATCTCTGGTAAAAGTATAGAAATAATCTTGGGCTGTCGAATCAGAAATTGTAACCGAGCCTAATGTACTACTTGACTCGTATGAAACAACAAGTTTGAGTGTAGTTGTAGGATCGTTGTTATTTAGCCAGTAATTAAGTCCTTGATTTAGTGATGTTGCATCTGTATCAAACCCAACCATAAACCAGTCGTCACCCAACTGATTTTGCATATCTGTATTTGCTGTACTACCTAATATGACATCATGCGTAGTAGCACCTGAGGGAATACTCATTGTTGCATATTGTGTTCCTTCCCTAGCTTCTGACCATGCTGTCGATGATGGTGATGTTGACTCTGTTTGTATTTGATTAATTTTTGCTGTGGTAACTACATTACCAGCGTATTTATTGGTTTGACCTTGAAGTTTAATTTCCGTTATTGTCGAGCCATCAGGTATGCTCGATGTATCAAAATATGACGATGCAACATAACAGTTTGCTGAATCTGATCCGAAGTGACCACCACTTGCAGGGTTTGTAGTTGTAAATGATCCACCTGAACTATAACTTGAACAGTCTGTCAAGTCAAGATGTTTATCAAACTCTATTGTGGCTGAGCCTGACGATGACTCTATCACACTTGCTGTCGTACCATCAACATTGAATGATATGTTGCCAGCTCCCAAGAATTTTGTATTATCAATACCGATAGATGTCACACCGTTGTAGATTTTTACATTATCAATCGTTCCATCGAATGTATGATCGTTTGTATTATCTCTCGTAGTCCACACTTTGAAA
>VTLG01013263.1_pt1 | contig 19554 bp, 22 predicted proteins | sample 4694571 | NCBI WGS metagenome assembly VTLG01 (sample SAMN12604809, study PRJNA352737) | marine metagenome | biome: ENVO:00000447; feature: ENVO:00000209|ENVO:00000569|ENVO:01000036; material: ENVO:00002151; isolation source: viral sequences binned using virsorter ...
GGTCGTTCGTTCGCTCGAAAATTTTTTAGCGTATATTTTTAGCCCTCCTTAACAACTTCTCAACTTGGTTTACTATGTAGACGTATCTACTTAACAAACGGATTGAATGTTCATTACTTTTGCGGACTTAGCAAAGCTGAAAGGCGTTAGTAGATCAGCGGTTTCGCAGAGGCGACGCACTGGAATTTTAAAAGACGCAACTGTTAAGGTAAACGGCAAAGAGAAGCTTAACAAAGACCTTGCATTGGAGTTATGGGATAAAAATAGTGTTCCAGCTATAACGCCTTTACCAGTTCAAACAAAAAAGGAGCTAAAGAAACAAGTTGATGGAATGCCAGCGGATGAGATACCAGATTTCAACGTTTCAAGAGCTAGGAAAGAATTTTATACGGCGAAACTTGCTGAAATAGAGGTAGGAGTAAAGAAAGCCGAGTTAATACCAGCAAAAGAGGTAAAAAAGAAGAGTTTCGAATTGTCGGTTGGGATACGTGAGGCCTTTTTAACATTGCCGGATAGAGTATCTAACCTTTTTGCAAGTGAAACCGATGCAACTGTTATAGATGCAGTTATGAGACAAGAAATATACGCGTGTTTAGAAAGGTTTAGTGAGACAGTATGAATCCATTTTCTGAAGGCTTTAAAGCGGGGATATTGCCACCCCCTCCGATGACGGTTAGCGAGTGGAGTGATAAGAACAGGATGCTTAGTAGTAAGGGAAGTAGCGAGCCGGGACCGTGGCGAACAAGTAGAACGCCTTACTTAGAAGAGCCAATGAATTGTTTGTCTGTGACGAATACCGATGTTCAAAGAGTTGTAATGATGTTTGGAGCGCAAACAGGGAAGACAGAAGCCGGAATAAACTTTTTACTTTATACAATTGATCACTGCCCAGCTCCTCTACTTTGTGTAAATCCTTCAATAGATATGGCTAAGAGGATGAGCCGCCAAAGGTTAGAGCCTGCATTTGAAGAAACGCCATGTATTAAAGCAAAAGTAGAGCCTAGAAAATCAAGGGATGCAAGTAATTCTATGTTCGTTAAAGAGTATCCAAACGGAATATTATTGTTAACAGGAAGCAACTCACCTACAGGGCTAAGGAGTGCCCCTTGTAGATACTTATTTATGGATGAGATAGATTCGTATCAAATGGATGTAGCCACTTCTGGGGGAGTTTCTGAGGGTGATCCCTGCGTACTTGCGGAGAAAAGGACAACAACATTTGCACGTAGAAAAATATTAATGACGAGTACCCCTACTGTTAAAGATTTTAGTCGGATTGAACAAGAATATAATCATTCGGATATGCGGAAATATTACGTCAAATGCCCCGCATGTGGTGGCATGATTTGGTTGAATTGGGCACAAATTAAGTGGGAAAATAAAGACCCTGAGACTACTAAATATGAATGTCAATTATGTAATGAAAGATTTGATGAAACACATAAAACAGCGATGTTAAGACAAGGCGAATGGAGAGCACAAAAGGAAATGAAGAGGAAAACAGCAGGGTTTCAGTTGAGTTCTTTATATAGCCCCGCTGGGTGGCTGTCATGGGCAGAAATGACGGAAGAGTTCTTAAGAGCTAAAGATGATGCCCCTTTGTTAAAGGCTTTTATTAATACTCGTCTTGCTGAAACCTTTGATGAGTCGTATCAATCAAAATTAAACGCAGAGGCATTACTAGAAAAGTGTGAAAGTTATTTGCCGGGTCAATTGCCTAGTGAGGTTGTTTGCTTGGTAATGGGGGTAGATGTGCAAGGCGGGGGAGGATCAGAACGGGAAAGAATCGAGGTGTCAACTTTCGGGCTTGCTGCTGATGAACACATGTATTTAATTCAGCATGACATCATTTTTGGAGATCCGAACCAAGGAAGTGTATGGGCTGGTTTAGATGTTTTGTTAACTGCTGATTGGCCTCATCCAAATGGAGCAAAGTTAAAAGTTAGCGCTTGTGCGATTGACTCAGGAGGTTTGGCAACTCAGTCTGTTTATCAGTATTGCCGAGAGCGTCAGGGGGTGGGAGTTATTGCAATTAAGGGAAGTTCACAATCTGGGAAACCTGCGATTGGCAAAGGTGCAAAGGTTGATATAAACAGCAGGGGGAGAGTATTAAAAAAAGGTCTTACGCTTTATGCCGTTGGTACTGACACTATTAAGGATGTGATTTATTCGCGTTTAAAACATAATGAAAAGATTCATTTTCACGCGCAAACAGGGGAAGATTATTTTAAGCAGTTAACAGGTGAACGCCGAGTATTAAAAGCAAACAGCAGAGGATTTAGAGCACCCGTATATATAAAGAAACCTAATCAAGCGGTTGAAGCGTTGGATTGCTGCGTGTATGCCTACGCGGCCTATAGTTTTCTCTTAAAACGTCATCCTAAAGGCAAATTTTTCGATATATACGCTAAAAAGCTCTTAAATCCAACTAATTCAAGTAGCAAAAAGACGCTAAACTCTAAGCATGCTTCGTCTAAGCAGGCGAATTTTGTTAATCAATGGTGAGGTAACAAGTGTGGACTTCTGATTTTCCAAGCGTCATTACAGCTAATACGACTGTTAAATGGCGTGATGGATCTGCAACGGTTCCGTTTAATACGACGGCGACCGAGGGTGATGGTTGGGCATTAACTTATTACTTAAGAACTAATACGGCTTCTGAAGGTGCAACGGTAACGGGTTCAACTTGGAATGGTTCAGGTTGGGAATTTACGATTGCTTCTAGTGTCACGACTAACTTTGACGCGGGTGAGTGGTTTTGGACTGCAATCGTTAGTAAAGGAAGTGAAAGCTTTCAACTTGCTAGAGGTGAGTTCACTGTTAAACAAGCTCTCGCTTATACAGGTGGATCACCCGCCGCAATCGACGACAGAACACAAAATGAAATTGACTTAGATAATGTAACCGCCGCAATAAGAGCGATTATTAGTGATAAAGCCGCAAGTTATACAATCGGAAATCGGACGTTTACAAGATTGAATCTTAATGATTTAAGGATGAGAGAAAGTCAATTAAAAGCAATCGTTGTAAGAGAAAAGAAAGCTTCATTAATCGCTCAAGGTTTGGGCAACCCTCATAATTTATTCGTTCGTTTCTAATGGCATTTCTAGGACTCCCACTTTCTGACGTTTTAAAGTCAACCCCTGAGCAAGAAGTTAAGCCACTAGCTAAAAAAGGGCGGCGTATGTATGCAGGGGCACAAAGCTCTCGTTTAACTTCTGATTGGATTGCTGGTAATTCATCGGCTGACGCTGAGATAAAAGGAAGCCTCAGACAACTAAGGCAAAGATCACGTCAAGTTTGTAGAGATAACCCCTACGGACGTCAAGCCATACGGTCGATTGTCTCCAATGTCGTTGGTCCTGTTGGGTTTAAAATTCAATCACAAATTAAACAGCAAAGAGGTAAAAAACTAGATCAAAAATTAAATGATGTTGTTGAAACTAGATGGAAGCGTTGGGGTCGTGCGGATTCATGCGACGTAGCAGGGCGGCTTAGTTGGGTAGAGATGCAAAAGCTGATAGTTAATTCTCTTGTTGTTGATGGTGAAGTATTTATAAGAATCATTCGTAAACCTTTCGGGCGTTCGTCAATACCTTTCAGCCTTCAAGTTATGGAGGCAGATTTATTAGATACTGATTACACGGGGAAAAGTAGTAATGGAAATATTTACAGGATGGGGATAGAAATTGATGAGTTTAATAGGGCTGTTAATTATTGCTTTTTAACAAAGCACCCCGGCGACACTTTATTTCCTGCGAGAACTGGAGAGAAAAGACATTTAATTATTCCCGCTGATGAAATTATCCATCTATTCCAGCAAGAAAGACCATCACAAAGTCGCGGTGTTCCAGCTATGGCAAGTTGCTTAAAAGCTTTACATGACTTAAACGGATTTCAAGAAGCAAGCATTATTAGAGCGCGGGCAGCGTCATGTATTCAGGCTTTTATTACTAGCCCAGAAGGGGAGCTAGATCAGGGGGGAGAAGTGTATGACGGTGATCGAGTGAAAAACTTCCAGCCCGGACAATTTGCCTATCTTCAACCGGGTGAAACCGTCTCAGTCCCTGATTTTAATTCACCTAATGGGGAGTTTCCCGAATTTATGGCTGCAATGTTGCGTAGTGTCGCGGCGGGTTGTGGTGTTAGTTATGAATCTGTAAGTAGAGACTTTAGCAAAACTAATTATTCTTCTAGCCGTCTTTCATTGTTAGAGGATCGTTCACAATATCGCTCAATTCAAAACTATTTAATAGATAACTTTCATACGAGAGTGTTTGAAGCGTGGTTAGAAATGGCGGTATTAAGTGGCAATTTAAATCTGCCTAATTATGAAAGCGATCCTGATAGGTATAGGCGTGTTCGTTTTGTTCCTAGAGGTTGGGAATGGGTAGACCCACAAAAAGAGATAGCAGCAGCAAAAGAAGCAGTGAAGGCAGGATTCAAAACAGTTTCACAAATCGTCTTAGAGCAAGGTGGTGATTATGAATCACTTCTCCCACAAAGAGCCGATGAGGTAGAAAAAGCGAAGCAATTAAATTTAGTTTTTGATACTGATCTATCTTCAGGTGTTACTACGTCAGCAAAGCAGACTATTATAGATGAAAATCAAACAGAAACTAATGGAAAAGAAACGTGATTTAGAAACTCTTGAATTAAGGGCTGAACCCAAATCAGTTAAATTCAAAATTGATGAAGAAACTCGTACAGTTGAATTTCCTTTTAGTAGTGAAAAGCCTGTAAATCGTGGACATCTTGGAGACGAAATATTAGACCATGAGTCAAGGTCAGTTGATCTGACAAGATTGTTAGATGCTGCCCCTTTACTTTTTAACCATGACAGGGACAAACCCATAGGGGTAGTAGAAGATGCATATTTAAAAAATAAGCGTGGTTATGTAAAAGTTCGTTTCTCTAATAATCCTTTCCCTAGTGAAGTCTTTAACGACGTGAAAAGTGGAATATTGCGCGGCGTTAGTGTTGGTTATTCTGTAAATAAAACTCAGGAAGAGTCAGATACAGCCTATAGGGTGGTTGGCTGGCAGCCGATGGAGGTATCAATTACCCCGTTAGCCGCTGATCCCTCGGTTGGCGTAGGAAGATCTAAAGAAGTAAAAGAAGAGAATAAAAAAGAAGTTACTATGTCTAATAAGCAAGAATCATCTAATATGCAAGCACAGCGTATTAATGACGACGTTGCAGCGGCTCCTGTCGCATCACAAACTAAACAAACTCCAAAAATGACTGACACCCCTGATTTAAGTGTGGTGCGTTCAGAAGAGCGCAAGAAGGCTCAACAAGAAGAGCGTTCCAGAATCACAAACATCAGCGCATTAGGCGCACAACATGGTTGCGAAGATTTAGCAACATCATTAGTAGAGAGCGGAGCTTCAATTGACGAAGCAAGAGCCGCCGTATTAGAGCGCATCGGTGCAAAGCCTGTAGAAACTGTTTCTCAGGTTGATATGACCCAAGAGAAAAATATTGATTACAAGCTAACAACTGGTATTCGTGCAGCTTTAACAGGTGATTGGTCATCTAAGGAGGCTGGTTATGTTCGCGAGCTTTCACAAGAGGTAGAGAGATCAGGTGTTAAGAAGACATCAGAAAGATCTTTCTTGGTTCCTTACACTGCTTTAACAAAAAGGGCAACTTATGTCGTTGGGGGAGCAACTACAGGGGGCAACCTTGTACAAACTGACCTTATGGCTGATGACTTCATCGAAGCTTTGAGAAATTCAAGCGTCATGATGTCTTTAGGTGTTAAGGCACTTCCCGGTTTAGTTGGTGACGTTGCAATTCCTAGAAGATCAGGCGTAGCAGCTACTTATTATCTTTCAAGTGAAACTACAGCAATTACACAAGCTGAAAGTACATTTGATCAGGTGACAATGACACCTAAGAACTTGGCTGCTTTAAGTAAGTATTCAAGACAGACTCTTCTACAAGCAACACCCGGAATCGAAGAGCTAATTAGAACAGATTTAACAGATGGTTTAAATACTGCTGTAGATCTTGGAATCCTTAACGGTTCTGGTTCATCAGGTCAGCCAACAGGAATCCTCAATACAAGTGGAATTGGTTCTGTTGCTATCGGCACAAACGGCGGTGCAATAACAATTGAAACTCTTGTCGATCTAGAAGAGCAAGTCTTGATCGATAACGGCAACGTTTCAGATTCAATGGCTTATGTAACTAATGCGAAAGTATTAGCTGAGCTTAAGAAACTTCGTGCGGGTGGTTCTGCATCTGGTGACGGTTCATTCTTGTTCAACACAGACATAAGCGGTATTGGACGCGGCCCAACTCCGGGTGCTGTTAATGGTTATCCTTTAGCCGTTACAAACCAAGTACCTAGCAACCTAACTAAGGGTTCTAGCTCTAGCGTTTGTTCCGCTGTTCTAATTGGTGACTTCAGTCAAGCAACAGTTGGTTTCTACGGTAACGGTCTTGAAATAACTGTAGGGGAAGACTCCGATGACTTCAGCAAGGCTCTTACATCTGTTCGTGGAATCATTTCTTACGACGTAGCTGTTAGACACGCTGAAAGCTTCGCTGCTTGCCTAGATGTAACTACTTAATAACTTCTTTAACTGGGGGGTCTAAATGGCCCCCTTCTTTTTTTATAACAATGAAAATTTTTACTACTCGCGGTGTGATTGCTAGCGGTCAAGCTTTAGAAGCTGGTTCCGTTTATGACGTTAGTGACAAAGATGCTTCTACATTAATTGCAATGGGAAAGGCAAGAGAAGCAACAACAGAGGATGAGGCAGCTCCCGCATGTCCTCCAACTCCACCCGCTGCAAAAACAAAGGCTAAAAAAGTTAAGTCAATTTTAGAAGAAGTACAAGATGGCGCTGAGTGAAGATCTAACAGGATTTTTTAGTGACTTTGCTGTTAGTGCTACAGCAGGGGATGTAACAGGCGACGTGATCCTTAATCAACCCTCTTCAATTGCATTTGATGGGCAAGTGATATTCACAGATTTTGTCGCAGTTGCTAAAACGTCTGATTTTGGTTCTTTAGTTGCTGGTGATTCTATCGCCGTTAATTCTGTTAATTATGTTGTGAGAGATAATCAAGCGGATTTGGATAACCTTACTTGTGAAATTTCATTATCTAAAGTCTGATGACAACGATTAGGGAAAACATATTAGATCAAATCAAAACAGCCTTAACAGGTACAACGGGCGTTTCAACGAGGATCTACAGAGAGCGTATCACGCCGTTAACGAATAGGTCACAACTTCCAGCTCTTGTTATTGAGCCTCTTTCTGATAATGCTAGTCACGCCTCAACGCTTCCTAAGATTGAATGGACGCTACAAGTCAGAATCGTTTGTTTAGTGAATGGCAGCGCAAGCACAACACCCTATGAAGCCGCTGACCCAACAATTGAATCATTACATTCAAATTTAACCTCAGATTTAACGCTCAACGGGAACGCTATTGATATACAAATTCAAAGCGTAGATTTTGAGCTTATTGATGCTGACCAAGCATTAGGCGCGATTAGTTCAACTTATGAAATCAGATATAGAACAAGTCAAACCGATCTTTCTGCATAATTAATATGTAGACGTAGCAAATAGTATTAATATAGAAGCAACATTAATTTGAGCGTTTGAGGTTTTAACAAATGGCATTGCTGAGTAGATCACGCTTATTAGCCGTGAAGATTGAAAGTAGTTATGGAACCTCAAGCAACCCAGCGGGAACTGATGCGGTCTTGTGTCGTTCAATTGATGTTACCCCGATTGAATCGGAAACTATTTCCCGCGATGTAATTAGAAGTTATTTGGGAAACTCTGACCAACTATTAGCAAATACAAGGGTTGCTATTACCGCAGAAATTGAATATGCAGGGTCAGGGACAGCAGCAACGGCCTCCAAGATCGACGCGCTTTTAAGAAGTTGCGGGATGAATGTTCAGGCTTTAGGAAGTGCAGTTACTGGTAGCAGTCAGGCCGGAAGTGCAAACAGCATTACTCTTGCAGCATCAGGACCAAGTGCAACAGATGGTTATTACGTCGGTCATAGAATTGAAATCACATCAGGTACAGGTAACGGACATTCTGGATTAATTACCGCTTATAACGGCACAACAAAAGTTGCAACAGTTGTAGCAAGTTCAGCTACATTCGTACCCGGTTCATCATCAGGCTATTCAATCTCAGCAGGTAACAAATACGCCCCTGTTAGTTCGTCTTTTGAGAGTTGCACTATTAAGTTTAATAACTCTGGCGTTCAGCATTTATGCACAGGATGTCGCGGTAGTTTTTCTATCTCCCTTTCCACTGATGCGATCCCGACAATAACTTTCAACATGACAGGGACTTATAACAGTCCAACTGATACAGCCTTAAGCGGAACATATACCAACCAGACAACACCCGTACTCTTTAAGCAAGGAAACACAACAGCGTCAGCCGTTCTTGATTACACATCAGCAGCGATTCAGTCACTTAGCGTTGATATGAACAATGACATCACATCAAGGGAATTAGTAGGAGCTGATAAGAGTGTGATCCTTACAAACCGTGCCCCCGCTGGTGAAATAGTAATAGAGGCACCCACCATTGCAAGCAAAGATTATTTCACCATTGCAAACGACAATACAACGGGCGTTGTTTCTTGCTTACACGGCACAACAGCAGGCAACAGAATCGGCTTAGTAATGCCTATCTGTGACATTGGAAACCCAACTTATTCAGATAGCGACGGTATCCAAATGTTAAATCTACCCTTTGTTCCTACACCCGGCTCAACTGGTAATGATGAAGTTCAAATAGTAACGATGTAAACTTGCGATTTAAATAAAGTTGCTTAGTCTAAGTATGGCTATTGTTTTCGCATGTCATTTGTTTTAAAAAGTTCCAGTTCTTATACTTGGCCCGTTACATTTTACCAACCAGAAAACGGCACAAGGAAAGAGCAATCATTCGATGCTCAGTTTAAACAGCTTCCACAAACGCGGATTAATGAAATTCAAGTCTTAGTACAAAAGCGCGTAAAGTCAATCCAAGAGGGGGAAGAGGACACTAGTGGTATCACTGATCAATCAATTGCGAATGAAGTTCTTGTCGGTTGGGAAGGTATAGAAGACGGAGAAGGCGCACCCGTTCCATTCTCTAACAAGACTAAAAAGCAAATCCTAGATATTCCAATGCTTGCCAGTGCGATTATTGAATCTTATTTTGATTCGTTAGTAGAGGCAAAAACAAAAAACTCCTAGAGGCGGCAGAGTATTGGTGCAACGGTCCACCGTCAAAAGATGGATTAGCCGAGGATGCCGCCGCCTTTGGTTTGACGTTGCCTGATGAAATGACACAATCAGATGATTTTGAGATTATCCCGCAAGCTCTGGAGGCAATAACTTTCTTTTTAAAAATACAAACGCAATGGCGAACAGATCAAGGTGTTTTACTTGGTCTTGATTACAACGTGCTATTTAAGCTTATGGAAATTGAAAAAGTTAAAAATCCTTTAGAGATTTTATCGGACGTTCAGCTAATAGAAGCTAAAGTAGTGGAAATACTAAGTGAACGTAGTAAATAGAAATGGCTCTTGATATGACCACAGCCTTAACCATTAAGGCAAACGTAAAAGGGGAAGAAGAACTTAGAGGATTGCAGAAAGGTTTAAATCAGTTATCAGGTCAATCAAAGAAAACAGCGGGCGCAATGGATCGCCTGAAAAATGCCTCTAAAGGTGCGCTAGGTGCATTAAGAACGCTTTTACCTGTTTTAGGTGTGGCGGCTTTTGCAAAGATGGGCAATGACGTATTACAGCTAGGCGACCAATTAGAAAAAATGTCTCGTTCAACGGGGCTTACTGTTCCCTTGTTAGACAAGTTAAGACAATCGGCGGCATTAGCGGGAACAGATTTTAAGGCATTGCAAAGAGCTTTCCCAACTCTTGCTAAAAATATGCAAGACGCATCTGATGGGGTTGGTACTGCTAAAGATGCATTTGACCGTCTTGGATTCTCGGTTACTGATAATCAAGGAAATTTAAAAGATCTAGATACAGCATTTTTAGAATTAACAGACAAGTTTAAGGGGATGGAAGACGGAACAATGAAGGCGGCGAACGCTGCTGAAATCTTTGGTACTGGATTAGGTAGAAAATTAATACCTTTGTTAAATCAAGGATCAGAAGCAATAAATCAATTAAGTACAGGCTTTACACAATTAAGCGCGGAAAGAATGGCGGCGTTTAATGACTCAATGGCGCAGCTAGGGGAAAAATTTAGGATTGTTGCAATACAAGTAATGGAAGCCTTATTACCAGCGCTTCAGACTTTGGTGCATTTATTGGATGGGTTGGCAAAAATCTTTAATGCAATACCCGGCCCGATAAAACAATTAGCGGTTAGTTTCGGGGTTTTAGTTGTTGCGGTCAAGGCGTTGGGTGCAGCGGCTTTAATTACTCAAGGTGCAATGAAAGGTTTAGCGGCTTTAAAACTTGGCGGTCTTTTAGGCGGTTGGGTTGGTTCTATGGGACCGGTAGTTGCTGCCTTTGCTGGAATCGTCGCAAAAATAAAGGCGGTTGGTTTAATTGTCGCGGCTGTATTTACTGGACCTGCTGCCCCGTTTATTTTGGCAGGCGCGGCGGTTGTTGGTTTAATTGCAGCCTTTGTCAAATTTAAAGGTTTAAGAGAAATTTTTGTAGAGCTTGGTTCGCAGATTGCACAACTAGCGACAAATATAGGAAAAGGTTTCGGTGATTTATTTAAAAATATAGCTAAAGCGGCAGGAAGTTTTATACAGGCATTTGGGACAAGGTGGAGGCGCGTAAAAGACATCATGATTGCTCCATTTAAAGCAGCTATTGAATTTATCCCGACGCAAATCAGAAAAATGATTGATTCAGTCACTAACGCAATTCAAAACTGGTGGAAAAAGATCATGTCAATTATCAGAAGAGGTAAAAAGGCAACTAAGAGTAGTTCAAGTTCAAGTGCTAGCGGTGATAGTCCACAAGGATATGCAGAGGGTGGTTTTGTAAGCGGTCCTACTCTTGCCGTAGTAGGAGAAGGGAAAAGCTCGGAGTATATTTTGCCTAGCCACAAGGTTGGAGGCTTTATTAATAACTACCTTTCAGGCATGAGAGGTAATGCAGCTATTCCACGTTTTGCAGAGGGTGGTTTTGTTTCTGGAGGCAGCCCAAACATCAATATCAAAACAGGCCCAGTAATGCAGATGTCTAATGGTCAACAATATGTGACTGTTAATGACCTTCAATCTGCTTTGTCTAGTTTCTCTGCATCTGTCTTTAGTAATTCAAGGACAGCGGGCGGTCGTCGTTTTCAGGGGATTAGCTAATGAGTAATAGAGCACAAGCACAGTATCTAAGGATTTACACGGGAGGAACCGATAAGCAACTTTGGCAGTCTTATTATGTCAATTCAACAATTTCTTTAAACTCTAAGAGTTGGTCTTATTTCCCGTTTACTGCTGATGGTTTGATGTCATCAAGTGCAAGCGGAGGTAATACAGTTTCTTTAACTTGTCCAGCTACGACAACGGCGATAGCGGCTTTGACAGAGGCTTTGAATAATCAATATTTATGCGAGTTGAAAGTATATGAGTTTGATTCACGATTATCTAATGTTGCACCTAATTCTGGTCAATCTTTGATCGTTAATTTCTTAGGAGTGATTATAAGTATTGGGGGAAATTTTGAAACGTTAAACATAAATTTAGGTTCGAGTATTTCACCCGTGGGGGCATCATGTCCTCCGAGGTCGTTTACTACTGACTTAATAGGTAATCCAATAAGACTATGAACATACAAGTATCTGACCCTCTTTCATTGTTGCCTTATCAATCAGGCTTAGCAGGTGATGAATTAAAAGAAGAGGCAGCTAAGGGAAATACATCATTAGACGTAAGGCAAAGAGCTATTGAAATTGGTGAACCTGTCCCTATTGTTTTTGGTCGTCGGGTAACAGTAGGCAGTGATCAAATAGGGGGGGTATTTGTAGCACCGGGTGCAACTTCTGGAAGGTTTGTTAATGACTCAACTACAAACGCTTTAACCGTTAATTTACAATTAATTCTTAGTCAAGGCGAGATAGGAGATATAAAAGAAAATCAACTTTATCAATGGGCTTGCAGGGTTGGGACATGGACAAGAGCGTATAACCAAAGGGCCTCTAATTGGCAGCCGGGCACTACAATTACCAATGTTGCAAATAAAACGACGTGGGACAATATTCCAAGTTATCCGGGTACTGATGCAGTATTTACTGACCTAACGGCTTTAAGCTACACAAATACGTTTGATGATGGTGACCGTACGTGGGATCGACAAATTTATGTCTTTGTTGAAAATGGTTTAAAGGTCACAAGAATATTAGATAGCACTCTTGGGTCAAGTAATAACTTTATTGATTTAGCTATTTATTTAATCAAACAATCTAAAAGGCTTCCAGACGATTTAATCGATACAACTTCCATGACAGCGGCAGCAAACTTCTTAAATACAAATAATTTTTTATGTAATGGTGTTGTTTCTCAATCGCAGAATTTAGAAGATTTTTTAATTCAAACAGGTAATCAGTTTTTACTTCGTTTATCTGAAAAAGATGGAAAAAAATGCTTTAAGCCTCGGCTTCCTGTCAATACTGATCATAGTATTAATTCAACTAATGCTATTGTTCCGACTTTTGGATTTACAGAGGACCATATATTAGACGGTAGTTTTGAAATTGAATATATCCCGATCACTGAACGGCAAGATGCAAAAGCTTTAGTGATGTGGAAGCAACAAAACGATAACGACTTACCAATTGTTAGGACATCAGAAGTACAACAAAGCGGGGTAAGTAATCCCGTTATTATTCAATATGATTTATCGCAATGGTGTTGTAGTGAATCCCACGCGATTAAATACGGTGCATATCAAATAGCTAGAAGAAAATACATTACCCATACTCTTAGGATTTCAGTAAGACCATCAACTTTTAATAGCACCCTTGCATTAGGCGATATTGTCAGAGTCAGATTAAGAAGAGAAACCAACGCGGGTACTGTTGACCATCATGATTATTTATATGAGGTAGAGCGCATACAAAAAGCAACAACGGGGGTAATTGAACTTGACTTAATTCATTTTCCAGTCGATGCAAATAAAAAGTCTATTGTTGCTCAAGCGGTGGTAGCAGCCACCCCTGTCGGGACTGTTATTTCAAGCTCAAGAACAGACATTACTTGCCATACAAATTCTGGTACTAATCCCATAGTTGACGACGGTGTTACTTGGCCTTCTCTTGGTGGGACAGACTTTGACTTAGGAACTTTTACAGAAGGATTCTTTACTGAAGAAATAGAAAATATAGAAGATCCTTTAGATTCTGATTTTGCAACAGGTATTACTGATGATCGGACAACCTCTGACCCCCTTAAAGTTGGTGACACAATAACCGCGCAAGGGCCGTCTTGTGTTGGTGGTCGGGTGTGTTTCTATCGTAGGAATAAAATAGGAAGTCACACACCGTCTCCTACATGGGGAGTTAAGACGTTAGTTAAATGTGAGGATACCGATCAAGGACGCGGAACGATGGAATTTACAACTGCTGATATGGATCATTGGTATATCGTTGAGGGTTCTTGCCCTGATCCCGGTGCGGATGATGGATATGGAACACCTACACCTATAGGAGAAGTTGGACCGATTGAACCTGATATTAGTTCATACACTTATGCAAGATGGGTTGGAACTAAAACGGAATATGTCCCGAACGCCAAGAAATTTACACATGTTGCGGGCGGTGTTAAAGTCTTCCATCAATATACTGAGTCAACCACTGTAACTAATATTACTAGTGGCTGGAACACATTTACTAACTACCTAACAATTGCAGGCGGTCAATATAGCCGTTCCGGTTACGAGTGTGTAGGTAGCATTCCTGCAGGTAAACTCGTTTTAGGGGGACATGACTATGGGGCCAATCATGACGAGCCAAGTAGTCAAGTGTGGCCTGATCCGGGGCCTATACCTTGGAGGTCAAACGTTAGGATGACAGATGGCGGTAGCGGTTACACTCAATATGGCTTAGGTGGTTTATATAAAGACGTTGGTGAAGCTGGCTATTCTGGTTCTCAAGGTTGTTTATATGCAACGCAGCCTTTTATGTGGGCTGGTAATGGTCCGTTTGGGGCTTATTACGCTTTAGAAGGCAAATGGGAATTTAGCAATGATGGGAATACAGTTTTAGCTGAATGGGAGGGTAGACAATCTTCTGATGATGGCTTCAATCCCTCTCAACACAACGAGGACTATGGCAGCTAATTTCCCATCACTAACCCCGAGTTCGAGAATTTACACTCCCGGTTCTGTTGCCTCTAGTAATCTTGGTCATTTGTCTGGAGCGCAAACAGCGGTTAGGCATTCAAGTGCTGCCTATGGGCATCGATTAAGAATGACTTTTGTCTCTGTTACAAGGGCTCAACAACAAAGCCTCGTATCTCATTACGCCTTTCATGGAAATTTTGAACCTTTTGATTTAGCTACAGAAACATTAGTTGCAACAAACTTAAGTTTTCCCACTGGTTATAAATGGCGTTATTCAGAAAGTCCTGAAATAGAAGAAGTCGATGGGCAAATTAATATGTCTGTCAGTCTTGAATTGTTGCCACCTTATACGATTTAAAAAATGAACGATTACCCAGATTCAAGGTATCCCAACTCTATAAGTTATAACGTAGGCGGTTTAAATGTTAGCCAGTCGCAAACGTTATCAAGTGGGCCTATACGCTTTCGACGTTCCAACGTGCTAACCGGGCATACAATAACTTTTAGATATTTAGATCTAACGCAAACAGAAGTATCAGAATTTAGGCAACACTATTTAGACGCAGCAGGGACACATTCTAAATTTAAAATTCCTACTACTGTTTTTGGTGGCGCAAACGTAACGCAAAGTACAAGTTTTTATAGATACGCCTCAACACCAAATGAAAATCAAAAAGGTGTATTCCATGATATAGAGATTGAAGTCCTCGTATTAACAGGGGTAGACCTTACTTATGTATTGACTGCTGAGAATGCGTCAACAGTTGCAACAGAGTCTACGGTGACTGATAGTTTCTTCCTTAATGGGACTGGACCGTTCATATTAGATTGCGATGATGCAACCCCACATACAGGAACTACACTAGAATATTTGATAGTTGCAGGTAACGCTAACGGGATATGACTCAAACAACAGTAAGGGTACAAATACAGCAAAGAACGGACACCGCTGCCAATTGGACTTCTAGTGACCCTACCCTTTTAGCTGGAGAGCTAGGCCACGAATCAGACACAAAAAAATATAAATTAGGCGATGGCTCAACAGCGTGGACATCTCTTGACTACGCGGGGGGCGGTTCCTCTGCTACATGGGTTACAGAAAACGACGTTACAGTTTCATCAAGCTATACGTTGGCGAAGAATGGTTTCGCAGTTGGCCCAATAGCAGTAAACTCTGGAGTAACAATTACTATTTCCGCGCAGCAAACCCTCGTACTGCTTTAAAACATCATGGCTTACGGTTCTATAAAGATTGACAAGGTTGTAACGGACAATGGGAGCGGGGCAGACATTGAACTCACGCTTCCCAATACCACACCTACAACAGGTCAAGTTCTTAAAAGTAGTTCGACAGCTACTACCCTTGAATGGGCTAACGACTCCGCACCGTCAAATGTCACTAACTTTGCTATTGGAACAGGTGCAGCAGCAGCAGCAAATACTGATTTTGATCTATCAGGAACCTTTGCACAAAATATAGTTGCTGTTACACAATCTGCTACACCTACTTTAGATTTATCGACGGGTAATTATTTCACGTTAACGCAAAATGCCAATGTAACTTCATGGACTTTTAGTAATCCTCCTGCAAGTCGTTGTTATGGTTTTCTTTTGGAATTAGCGAACGTAACTTATACAACAGCATGGACTTTAGCAAGCGGAACAATTAAATGGCCTGCTGATACTGCACCAACTTTAGCAGCATCAAAAACGCATCTAATCGGCTTCATAACAGACGATGGCGGTACTACTTATCGTGCATTTAGTGTTGTTGATTACACAACTTAAGTATTAATTATGGACCCTAAATTACTTTCTGCAATTGGTGCTGCTGGTGCTGCTGGTGATAGTGCGATAGGAGTGGAAGATGTATTTAAAACTTATGTTTATACAGGAAATTCAACAGCTAGAGATATAACAACAAATGTTGATATGAGTGACGGCGGAATGGTATGGATAAAGGCAAGAAATAATAATTATGATCATTATATTGTAGACACAGAAAGAGGCGCACTTAATAGAATCCGTTCAAATTCAGATAGTGGATCAGGTTCTGCTGCTGGAACTTTAACAGCATTTAATAATGACGGTTTTTCTCTAGGTACTGACTCTGTTAATTTGGTCGTGAATGATAATACTAAGGAATATGTTTCATGGAGTTTTAAAAAACAAAAAAAATTCTTTACATGTCTAACATACAGTGGAAATTCTACAGCCAGGACCATAAGTCATGATTTGGGTAGTGTGCCGGGATTTATCGTCGTAAAAAGGACTAGTGGCGCACAAAATTGGGTATGTCAGCACCGAGTACCGGGAGCTACAAAAGAAGGGATACTAAACGAAACAGGGGCATGGTATGCAAACACAAGCCGATGGAATGATACAGCTCCGACGGATGAGGTCTTTAGCGTCGGTACAAGTAATGATACTAATGAAAGCGGCCATGATTACATAGCGTATCTATGGGCACATGAAGAGGCAGAGTTTGGGCCTAATTCCGATCAATCAATAATATCTTGCGGTAGCTATACGGGGACGGGATCAGCAGGAATATCAGTAAGCTTACCGTTCGAGCCTCAGTATTTACTTATCAAGAATAGTACCGACGATGGCAGCAGTTGGATGATATTTGATTCTATGAGGGGGGTTGCTTCAGGTGGTAATGACGCGGCTCTTTATGCACAAGCCACATGGTCAGAATATGCAAGTGACGATAATATCGATTTTACGCCTACGGGCTTTGAGGTGACGGTAGGTTCAAATGTCCATCTAAATAACAGCGGTTCAACGCATGTCTTCATAGCAATCGCGACGGAGACTGGGAAAACAATGAAGGCAATAGAAACAGGTAGTGATGTATTTGCTATAGATACGGGTAATAGCAATACAGATATTCCTAACTTTGATAGTGGATTCCCTGTTGACTTTGCTTGGTCTAAACTTACTGATAGCTCTGGTAACTGGTGGACATCTGCACGTCTACTACAAGGTAAAGAGTTAAAAACAAATAATACTGACGCAGAGGCTTCAGGCACTAATAAAGTATTTGATAGCAATGTTGGTTGGCATGATACCAACGGTACTAGCAGTTATATCTCTCATATGTGGAAAAGACATGCGGGGTTTGATGTGGTTTGTGATATTGGAAGTGGTAGTAATAAACAAGTTTCTCATAGCCTGTCTCAGACTCCCGAAATGATTTTTAGAAAATGTAGAGACAGTGCAAAATACTGGATTGTGTATCATAAAGACTTGCCTAGCTCTGGCAGTGCTTTAGGTTATTTATATTTAAACTCACCTGCTGCGGCGGGAACATATTCTCCTTTTTGGAATCAAGCACCAACTGCAACACATTTTACAGTTGGTTCAGACAATGAAATTAATATAAGTAACGAGAAGTTTATTACTCTACTCTTCTCCAGCGTTAAAGGCGTATCTCATGTTGGCTCCTATACCGGGACGGGATCAGCTCAAACAATTACAATACCAAATGGAGGTTTTCAACCAAGATTTCTTATCATAAAGTTAGCGTCAACGCCTAGTGATGGAACAACTAGATCTTGGTATGTTTTTGACACAACAAGAGGATGGAGTTCAGGAAATGATCAATGGTTAGAACTTAATGAACCTAACGCTCAATTTGCTTATGATGTAGGCCAGCCAACCTCGACAGGTTTTACACTTGCTGATGGTACTATTTCGTATAATGGATCGGGTGAAACATACATCTACTACTGTCACGCCTAATGGGGGAATTTATATGAATTTAACCCCTGTATCTTCCACCCTTAATTATTAATCATGACTGAATTTAGAAAACAATCAGATGGCTCTTTATTAGTTGGAGAGAGTGCCTTTCGTCGTGAATTTCCTAATGTTTCAATCCCTAAGCCATTAACAGAAGAAAACGTAAATTTCCTTGGGTATGACTGGGTGTTTGATGGAGCACAGCCAACACTTACACCTCCTTACGATAGTTCTATCAGGGATGGAGTCGAACAAATCTCTAGCAAGTGGTACACAAAGTTTTCAAAATCTACAGCTACAGGAGACGCTAAAACGGCAATTGATAATAACGCCGCTGCTGGTAAAAGGTCAGAACGTGATCAACTATTAAAAGATAGTGATTGGACGCAAACAGCAGATAAAGGAGGACTAGCAACAGCAAAGGTTACTGAGTGGGCAACATATAGACAAGCTTTAAGAGATCTACCTGCTGATGACTCTGGCTGGCCTCATTCTGTTACTTGGCCTACAAAACCGTCTTAGGTTGCTAAGCATAAGTAGACACATTAGAGTATGACTGCAAGGCTTACTTTTTAATGGTAAGAAAAATTTTAGATGGCATTAGCGTTGCATCTTTCGCTATGTCTTTAACCATGATTTTGGGTGGGGGTTATATCTATTTCAAACGGGCTGATTTTGTTAATGGGATGATGCTAACGATTCAAGACCAAATGGTAGATATTATTCAACATCAAATAAAACAACAAATAAAACTACCAAGTGCAACGGGTCCAGCATTGCCATTTAAGTAATGAAAGAAAACTTTTTACCCGGATTGCTCGGCCTTGGCTTGATAGGTCAATCGTTCCTCTCAATGTCGCTTCTATCAAAAGCTAATAATGGAATACCCGATTTAGCCCGATTGGCTACGACAGACAACAGCGCATCACAATTACGATATACAAAGGATGGAGAGAAATTAGACGTGATGATGACTTTAAATATGCATTCTCCTAAGACAACCTTATTCTCAGAAGAAAAGACTAAATGGCATGGAAAAACTGACTACAGTAGAAAAGAATATATTGCACATCATCCAGTAGATAGTGCAAGGCTTACTTCTGAATATTTGCAGTGTATTAAAGATAAAGGCAGCGCAGAATCTAACGGGGAGATCGTAGGAACTTCTTTAGTTACTGCTACACCTGCAGCTAGTACCTTATCTAATATCCCAATCATAGGTTGGATCGCTAGTGCCGTTGCTGTTAAAAAAGCTGGTCAGATTGGCAAGAATATTGGTGGTGATTTTGTAGATTGCTGATCGTGGAGATAGAAGAGCCGCGAATTGTTGAACCTAGAATTGCAGAGCCTAGAATTGCCGACCCAATAGTTTTAGAACCGCCGTTAGTCTTACCCCCATCAGTTAGTACTCAATTACCTTTTGTTTTAGATCCCCTAGTAATAGATATGCCGGGGTGTGTTGAAACAAGAGACGACGAAACAGGAGGTTCAGGACACTTTGATAATG
>VTLG01014976.1_pt1 | contig 19552 bp, 21 predicted proteins | sample 4694571 | NCBI WGS metagenome assembly VTLG01 (sample SAMN12604809, study PRJNA352737) | marine metagenome | biome: ENVO:00000447; feature: ENVO:00000209|ENVO:00000569|ENVO:01000036; material: ENVO:00002151; isolation source: viral sequences binned using virsorter ...
ATGGGACTATTTAGATATACAAGATAGGAGAAAATAATGCCACATTCAATGGAAACAAGAAAAAAGATTTCCGAGGCTACATCAAAGGCGATGAAAAAAAAGTGGCAAGATTCTGAGTTTAGAAAGAAGAATGTAACATCAAGAAAAGGAAGAGTAGTAACTCAAAAAACGAGAGAAAAAATTTCCAACTCTTTGAGAGGTAAACCAAAGTCTGAAAAACACAGAACGGCACTTAAAATGGCTTGGAAAAAAAGAAAACAAGAATATAGTTTATATCACGAGGAATAAGGTTATGTCAACAAAACATGAAGAAAAAGCATTACAGTCAATTCTCAGAGGTGAGACTCCAGAGAAGAGAGTGATGGTAGGTTACGAAAGTGACAAAAAAGAACCAAGTAAAGATGGTAAGACGATAGAGTCACCAATAACAAAAATCATGCAAGAGGTTCGTATGCCTTGGTTTTGTCCAGAATGTAAATGTGTAATGAAGAAGAGAGCAGATGATAGATACTGGAGAAGACACAAAATGTGTTTGGAGTGTTGGTCTAAAAAAGAAACTAAAATGAAAATTGATGGTACTTGGGATGAGTATCAAAGAGAACAAGATGAACTCTATAGGCGTTCGTATGTAAAAGATTTGAAAGCAGAGTTACAAGGATACATTGATATGGTTTCTAAAGACCAAGATATTGCACAAGATAGTGGTGACTTAGAAAGATGGGGAATGTCGGATTCTTCAGAAATTGTTCAGACTCTTAGTAAAGAGATTGTTAACATAGAAAAATACCTAAGTGATGAAATTACCTGGGAAGAGTTAAGTGATGGACAACCGACTTAAACAATTAATTCAAAAAGAATATAAGAAATGTGCAGTTGACCCTATACATTTCTTAATGAAGTATTGTCAGATACAACACCCAGTACGAGGTAAAGTACCATTTCATTTGTATGAATTTCAAAAGAAATCAATAAGAGAATTAAAAGGTAATAGATATAATGTCATACTGAAAGCAAGACAGATGGGTATATCAACCCTAACTGCTGGATATTCATTATGGATGATGTTATTTCATGAGGATAAAAATATTCTTGTTATTGCAACAAAACAAGATGTAGCGAAAAATCTTGTTACTAAGGTAAGAGTTATGCACGATAACTTACCGAGTTGGTTGAAAGGTAAGTGTCTTGAAGACAACCGATTATCACTAAAATTTTCTAATGGTTCACAGATAAAAGCAGTAAGTAGTAGTGGAGACGCAGGTCGTTCAGAAGCACTATCTCTGTTAATACTTGATGAGGCAGCATTTATTAAAGATGTTGATTCAATATGGGCATCAGCACAATCTACACTATCAACTGGTGGAAGTGCAATTGTTCTTTCTACACCAAATGGTGTCGGTAACTTTTATCATAAGACTTGGGTTGGTGCTATGGAAGGAACTAACGAGTTTAATCCAATAAAATTACATTGGGATTTACATCCAGAAAGAGACCAAAGTTGGAGAGATGAACAAGACCAATTACTGGGCCCTAAACACGCAGCTCAAGAATGTGATTGTGACTTTATAACTTCTGGTAATACGGTTGTTGATGGTACAATAATACAATGGTATGAACAAACTCATTTAAAAGAACCAATAGAGAAAAAAGGATTTGATGGAAACTTTTGGGTTTGGGGATATCCAGATTACACAAGAGATTACATGGTATGTGCTGATGTTGCACGAGGAGACGGAAAAGACTTTTCTGCATTTCATGTGATAGATGTAGAGTCAATGGAACAAGTAGCGGAGTATAGAGGACTCGTTGGTACTAAAGACTATGGTAATATGTTAGTAAATGTAGCGACTGAATACAACGATGCATTACTAATTATTGAAAATGCAAATGTTGGTTGGGCAGCAATACAACCAGCAATAGACAGAATGTATAAAAACTTATACTACTCAGCAAAAGATTTAACGATTGTAGATACACAAGTGCAATTATCTCAAGGGTTTGACTTGAAAGGAAAAGATAAAATGGTTCCAGGTTTTTCAACAACTGCAAAAACAAGACCAATGATTATATCAAAACTGGAAAGTTACTTTAGAGAGAAAGCACCTATCATACATTCACAAAGATTATTAGATGAACTATTCGTTTTCATTTGGAATGGTTCAAGAGCAGAAGCAGCAAACGGATACAACGATGACCTTACGATGGCATTTTGTATCGGTATGTGGGTAAGAGATACAGCACTTAGATTAAGACAAGAGGGTATGGAAATGACTAAGTTAGCACTTGGTGGTATTGGAAGTAACTCAAGTTTTGGTCAAGGGTTTAGTCAAAACAATCAATTTGGTCAGAGAAATCCTTGGCAGATGAAAGTTGGTACAGAGGATGAATCAATTGAATGGTTACTTGATAAGAATTAAATGGGTTCTTTGTGATGTATCTAACTATTTATTATATACAAGATTTTAGGTTAACTTAAGAGGAAATTTATGGCAGACACAACACTATTTGGTCGTCTTCGTAGACTATTTTCATCTAACATAATTGTTAGAAATGTTGGTGGTAATCGTTTGAAAATAGCAGATACGGATAGAATACAATCAAGTGGAAACTTAGCAACCAACTACTTAGCAGCACGATATTCTGGCATGCATATGCCAAACAATGTAGGTGGTTATAGACAGAATCCAGTCTACAACGCAGGTAGACTTGAACTATTTTCTGATTATGAAGCAATGGATTTAGACCCAATCTTAGCATCTGCACTTGATATTTACTCTGATGAATCTACAATGAAGAATGAGAATGGTGACATTCTTGATATCCGTTCTGATAATGAACAAGTTCGTGAAGTTTTACATAACTTATTTTATGATGTAATCAATATTGAGTTCAATCTCTGGCCATGGATTCGTAGTATGAACAAGTATGGTGACTTTTTCTTAAAATTAGATATTGCAGAAAAGTATGGTGTTGTAGGTGTGGAACCAATGTCTCCATATGCAGTTTCAAGAGAAGAGGGTGTGAATCCAGATTTACCACACGAGGTTACTTTTAATGTAGAAGATGGTAATAAAACAACTTCGTATAATAAGAATCAAAACACACTAAAGAATTATGAAGTAGCACACTTCAGAATGTTAACTGATTCTAACTTTTTACCTTATGGTAAATCAATGATAGAAGCTGCAAGAAAGATTTGGAAACAATTGACTCTTATGGAAGACGCAATGTTAATACATCGTATCATGAGAGCACCAGAAAAAAGAATATTCAAGATTGATATTGGTAATATTCCACCTGCAGAAGTTGATAACTATATGCAACAACTGATAAATAAAATGAAGAAGACTCCATACATTGACCAAAATTCGGGAGAGTATAATTTAAAATTTAATATGATGAATATGATGGAAGATTTTTATTTACCAGTTCGTGGTGGTGATAGTGGTACACAAATAGAATCACTTAGTGGTATGGAATATAATGCAATTGACGATGTTGAATACTTAAGAAACAAGATGATGGCAGCTCTTAGAATCCCAAAAGCATTTTTAGGGTATGATGAGAACATTGAAGGTAAAGCAACATTAGCACAAGAAGATGTTAGATTCGCAAGAACAATAGAAAGAATACAAAGGATTGTTTTATCTGAATTAACAAAGATTGCGATAGTTCATTTATACACACAAGGGTTTGATAAAGAAGATTTAGTAGGTTTTGAATTGGATTTAACCAATCCAAGTATTGTGTATGAACAAGAAAAGGTAGCACTTTGGAACGAAAAGATATCTTTAGCAGAGTCAATGAAAGGAACTAAGTTAATATCTGAAGATTGGATATACAAAAACATATTCAATATGACTAAAGACCAAGTAAATGACGAAAGAGCAGGAGTAATAGACGATATAAAACAAAACTTTAGAAAAGAACAAATAGAAACAGAGGGTAATGACCCGGCTGTTACTAAAGAATCTTTTGGAACACCACATGATTTAGCATCAATGCACCAAAAAAGAGAGGGTGAAATGCCCGAAGGTGGATGGCCAGGTAGTGGAAGACCAAAAGAAGCAACAAAATACTCTACTGATAAACATCCAAGAGGAAGAGACCCTATTGGAAAGAAAGCGTTAGAAAAAACTTTTGATGTTGATACATCAATTAAACACACATATAAAAATAATTCACCATTAACAAAAGAAAATATAATAAATTCCGTACTGGATTCATTACCAAATAACAAAAAAATACTAATTGAGAAAACTGAAAAAGAAAAAATAACTAAAAAAAGTGACGAAGAATTTGATTTAATGAACGAAGATAAAGTTATTTTGTCAGATAAAGACATGAAATTGAAGTAACTTTATATTTATATATGAATTAACCTAAAAACTTGTAGATACGGAATTGGTATGAAGTATAAAAAACATTCAAAGGTCAAAAACACTGGCCTCATATTTGAGTTGTTAACGAGACAAATTGTTGCCGACTCTCTAAATAATAAAAACTCACACGCAGTTAAAATCTTAAAAAAATATTTTAAAAAAGGAACTGAACTTTTTAAGGAGTATCAAATTTATCAATGCTTTTTAAACCAAAAGTACAATGATGAAAAGAAAGCAGATAAATTAATTGATTTAGTCTTAGAGCAAGTAGGTTCCGTAAATGAAAAGCAAGTAAAACAAGAGAAATATAATCTTATCAAAGAGGTTATAGAGAACTATGATTTGAAAGACTTTTCTTCTGGTAGAATTACTAACTATAAAGTCCAAGCAAGTATCTACAAATTAATGGAGTATTATAGAAATAGTCAAAATGTAGAACCAAGTGAAGTGGTTGATTCAAGATTCACTATTATAGAACATTTGACATCTGGAAAAACAAAGAAAGATAGAGATACCGAGATTAAAAAATTAGTTGAAAAACAAGATAAAGATGTTCGTTATCTAACTATCAAAACTTTGTTAGAAAAATTTAATGAAAAGTATTCGTCTCTTGATGATAAACAAAGAAAATTATTAAGTACATACATTTATAATGTCACAAATACCAATTCCTTGTCAGAGTATGTGTATGATGAGTTTTCTTCTATCAAAAAAGACATATCTCGTTTGATGAAAAAGGTAAATGATGATGTAACTACAATAAAATTAAAAGAAGTTGTAAAACAAATACCTACAAAAAGTCAAACAAAATCAATGGTTAGAGATAAACAAGTAGCAAGTCTTCTTAGACATTATGAATTAGTCAAGGAATTGAAAAAAGTATAATGGATAAGTTAAGATACATAGTAAGAGAACTTGTTAAAAGACAATTAAAAGAAGCAAATGTAACTGCTAACCTTGATGGTGGAGAAGGGCCACCTAAAACACCTTACGCATTTTCTAAAAATAAAAAGAAAGATGATAAGAAAAAAGTAAAACACGCAGAAAAAGTATACGGATACACCAAAGCAAAAAGGAATCCTAAAATCTATAAAAAGTTTGGAGCATAAAATGAGTAAAAATTTATTAGTAGACTACATACCATTCCAAGTTTCCCCAGAAATGATTAACGAATCAATGGCAAACAACAATGGTAAACTGATTGTAAAAGGTGTTTTACAAAGAGCAGAGGCAAAAAATCAGAATGGTCGTATTTATCCTAAAGAAATCTTAGTAAGAGAGTCAAAAAAGTACATGGATAGTTTCATAAAGGAGAGCAGAGCATTAGGAGAGTTAGACCATCCAGATAGTTCAGTTGTAAATCTACAAAATGTCTCTCATAATGTATTAGGTATGGGTTGGGATGGAGATGATTTAGTTGGAGAAGTGGAAGTTTTATCAACACCATCTGGAAATATCCTAAAAGAACTATTCCAATCTGGAATAAAATTAGGAATTAGTTCTCGTGGTCTTGGTAGTGTCAAAGAAAAAGGTGATGTAAACGAAGTTCAAGACGATTTTGAATTAATAGCATTTGACTTCGTATCAAATCCATCTACACATGGTGCATTTTTAAGACCTATGAATGAAAGTGTAGACAATAATCAGAACGACCCTATCTCAAATATCAACAGAATCATTACAGAAATTCTTACGGAGAGATAAAAATGGTCAGTTTGATGGATTTAGTTCCTAAGAAACATAAATTTGAATTAGGACGAGTCCAGTCAAATCCATATCATCGTGTATTTAAACCAATAGAAGAACAAGATGACTCTGGTCTCGTGGGAGATAACCCAGAACAAGTAGAATTATTTGGTTATCATACTAAAAATTTTGACATATGTCAGAGTGCAGTTAAAGCATTCAACAAATTGAAGAAAGCAAGAATGACAGAACAGAGTAAAGAGATACTTATTCAGTTAGCAAAAATACAAGATGACTTCTTTGGAATCAAAAAGAGAGCAATTGAAAGTAAAAAAATTGGAAAAGATGACTTTAGTGGGATGATAAAAAGGTTAAATGAGATACATCACAGAGTAGGGATGTTATCAGCAAGATTTAAAAGTGATTTAAGAAAACATTTTACATACACAACCATGCATATTATGAGCATGTTACCATATTATGAAAATTAAAGTTGAAAAATTAAGACAGATTGTCAAAGAAGAACTTGAGTTCGTTAGAAATATGAAGTCTCTTGCTATGATTACAGAAGAAATCACAGATAAAGATTTAGTAATGTTAAGACAAATTATAAGATTTGAATTAGCATCTGTTTTTTATGACTTGTATCGGAGAAAGAACGCATGGGCAAAGTAAATATACTTAAACAAATCATAAAAGAAGAGATAAAAAATTCTCTTTTGAACGATGGTCTTGGTGATAGAATGTCTAAAAAGATTAGTAAACACAAAGGTACACGAAATAGAGACGATATGAAAAAGGTTTACAAACTTCTTAGAAAATATGGTAACAATAAAAAAGACTCCAGAGAGATGATGATTAGAAATTACGACTATGTTACCAAGACATATAGAAATGCAAGTCCAAAAAAGAAAGCAGAAATACTTTCTTCTTTATCAGCAACCGACAAACCAAAAGCAATAAGACTTAAAGGTAGAGGTGTTTACCAAGACTTTGACGGATTAGATGAGAATGTTTACTATGACGAAGACAAAATATTAAAATTAGTTGATAAAGATAAATTTTTGAAGTATATGGTAAAATCTAAATACAGAAATAAACCAAAATCTAAAGATTTGAAAGATATGTTTGATACTTATATAAGTGGTGACAAAGATATGGAAAAAAAATATAGGAAAATACGATGAAAAAAATGAAAGAAATGTTAAATGAAATCAGATTCAGAGATGATTCTGGTAATATATTAAGACTATCTGATATTACTAAAGAATATCAAGATAATAAGGAAGAGGAAGTGGTAACAGAAGCAGCACCATTACCTGCTGAAGTGAAAAGATATATGTCAAAATTTACTGATTCCTTAAAAGGAGCAGGTTTAAATCGTATGAAACAAGCACAAGTGTTAGCAGGTGTTGTTGATGCACTTGGTATTGACCCAAAAGAACTTATGCAATTAATACAAAGAGTAAAAAGGGGTATGTAATGAAAGATTCTTTTTACAAAAGAATAATGCAAGAAAATATGTATGACGATTCACAGAGACAATTGGCTATTTCAAGAATAGGAATATTTCAAGATGCTATAAAAAAGTCCATAAAGAGTATAGCAATACGAGATAGAAAGAAAGCCACCGCTATAATGAAACTTTATAAAAAGCATATTATAGAGTTCAAAATTGGTGTAGAAAAAGTATTGAAATAATAGGAAAGTAGATATTTATATCTAAGGAGAAACACTATGATTAAACTAAAAGAATTATTAAACGAGAAAAAATCCGAACAATATAAACAACATCGTAATGAGTTTATTGAGGCGGTTAACAACTTTAGTTCACTTGGACAAAATATTTATAAGTCTGGAAAAGACCTAAAAGAAATAAGTGAAACAATCAATCGTATCTGTGGTATGGCAGAAGTATTCACAATGGAAGAGTCAGCAGATTGGTTTGATGAAGTTACAGTTAAAAGAAACATAGGTTCTCTTAAAGAAGCAAATAAGACATTTGTTGAATCTGCAAAAGAGATGTTCGCATTACAACAAAGACTTGAAGGTGCATATGAAGATATAGGACAAGTTCTTGGTAGGTACTATGACATCAAAGAGGCAACTGATGATTATGATGGCACAAATGTAGATGGATATATAAAAGACGACCCACAAGATGATAGTGAAGTTTCTCAAAAAAGGGACATGGAAGATATCCCAAATTAAATCAAAATGAAAGGTTATAACAAAATGAGAAGAAAAAAGCAGAAAAGGTCTGATTGGGCATTAGGTGGTCAAGGAGTAAAAGTTCTAAATAATGATGTTGAATTAGCACTAAAAAGATTTAAGAAAATGATAAAGGATTCTAAAAAACTCGTAGAATTGTCAGAAAGAAGATTTTATACCAAACCATCTGTTAAAAAAAGGTTAGAAAAAAAGATGGCAAAGGTAAGAGAAAGAAAAAGATTACAAGAAAATCAATAAACCTGTAAGGCTTTTTAAAACTTGTGTATATTTATATACATATGAATACACTATCGTACATTCGTACATCATATAGTGTGAGACCTTAAGTAATTCTATTATACTTCTGAATAAGTATAAATTCCAATAATAATATATGGAGAAATAATATGGATAGTCTCTTAAAAGACGCTATCGCAGACGCAAAAACAGTTCGTGAAACTGCTTTAGAAAACGCTAAATTAGCTCTAACTGAAGCTTTTACACCAACTCTTCAATCTATGTTGTCTCAAAAACTTCGTGAAGAAGATGACGAGATGGATATGGAAATGGACAAGGAAGATGACGAAGAAGCAGAAGAAGCACCAGCAATGGATGCTGAAGCTGAAGATGATGGTCATGAACCTGGTCACGAAGCCGATGAAATGGGTCATGATGCTGATGAAGGTGAGCATGGAGAAGACGAAGAAGAAGGCATGAGAGAAGAAGAGGGTGATGAAGAAGATGAAAGAATGCATGAAGAAGGCGAAGAAGAAGATGAAGGTGAAGAAGAAGATGAAAGAATGCATGAAGAAGATGACCTTGACCTTGAAGCAATCATTAGAGAGCTTGAAGAGGAAGCAGGGGAAGATGAAGATGAGCGTGATGATATGAAGAAAGAAGAAGAAGATAAAGAAGAAATGGACGAACAATCTGATTCTTCTGGTATCGGCAAATCTGATAACAAAGTTGACCAAGCAAGTGGTGATGACTATGAAAAGGCAGAAACTGAAAAATCTTCTAAAGCACCTGGTGCTGAAATGGAAGACCATAAGAAAGTTGATGACTTGAAAGACCACCTTGAACTTGACCTTGATTCTATCATTCGTGAAATTGAAGGCCTTGATGAAGAGGAAGACAATGATGAAGGTGAAGAGATGAAAGAAAACGAAGAACTTGAAGAGGTTAAAAAATCTCTTGAAGAACATCGTGAAGTAATCGTACATCTTCGTGAAAAAATCAATGAAGTCAATCTTCTAAATGCTAAACTTCTTTACACAAATAAGTTGTTCAGAAATCATAACCTTAATGACGGACAGAAATTGAAAGTTGTTGAGACATTTGATAGAGCAACTAATCTTCGTGAAGTCAAGTTGGTTTTCACAACATTAGCTGAGTCTTTCGGTGAAGTCCGAATTGCTAAGAAGCGTTCTGTGAATGAAAGTGTTGCAAGTAAGGCTGTAGCATCTACGAAACCAAAGCAAGAAATTGTTGAGGAATCAAATGATGTTGCAGATAGATTCAAACAATTAGCAGGGTTAATTAAATAACCCATAATATGGAGATAATATCATGAGTAATCTTGATACTTTAACTGGTTTAGTTGGGGACGCAAGTTCACAACATAAATCCCTCCAGGATGATGCAAAAAAATTGTCTGAAAAATGGGAAAAAACTGGTCTTTTAGAAGGACTTGATGGATACGATAAAAATTCTATGTCCATTCTTCTTGAAAACCAGGCTAAGCAATTAGTAACTGAGTCCAGTAGAACTGGTACAGCATCCAACTCTGAAGAGTGGAGTGGTGTAGCACTTCCTTTGGTTCGTAGAGTATTTGCAGAAATCGCAGCGAAAGACTTCGTTTCTGTTCAGCCTATGAATCTTCCTTCTGGACTTGTGTTCTTCCTTGATTTCAAATATGGAACTGCACAACCTGGATTTGATGTCGTAAGTGGCGTCACTCGTGATGGGTCTGGTACTCTTCACGGTCAAACAAATACTTCTGGAAACCCAAGTGGTGGTTTATATGGAAGTGGTAGGTTTGCTTACTCTATTAATGAAGCAGCGTCTTCTACAATAGCAGCACCTACTTCAGCTTCTGTAGTCTTTAGTGAAGTTAACTTTAACGCTGATTTGTCTGCATCTCTTGATGCTGGTGAACTTCGTTCCGTTACCGTTACTACAGGTTCAAACTCAATCACTAATGTTGATGCAGAAGGTGTTCGTGGTTTTTCAATCTCTGGTAGTAACATTGTTGCTTTCTTTCCAGAGTTTACTTCTATTGATACATCTGGAAACATTAAGTTTATTGTTTCTGGTTCTGATTCAATAGCAGGTATTGTTGTAAAATATCAGAAGCAACCTACTGATGTAACAAGAGGTGATTTTGAAGATACTTCAACTTCTGGTTCAGCAGTAAACCTTGACATTCCTGAGATAGATGTACAATTAAGGTCTGAGACAATTGTCGCAAAGACTCGTAAATTGAAAGCATCTTGGACTCCTGAATTCGCTCAAGACCTTAACGCTTACCACTCAATTGACGCAGAAGCAGAATTGACTTCTATGTTAAGTGAATACATTTCAATGGAAATTGATTTGGAAATCCTTGATATGTTAATTGAAAATGCAGTTTCATCTGCTAATTGGTCTGCTAAAGTCGGTTTTGATGACGATGGAGTAGGTAATGGCGAAGACAGATTTACTGAAATCTCTGGTGCATCTAATGCTTATACTAAGAATGCTTGGTATCAGACATTAGGCATTAAGATTCAGAAAGTGTCTAATGAAATACATCGTAAAACACTTCGTGGTGGAGCTAACTTCTTGGTAACATCCCCATCTGTTGCAACTATCTTGGAAAGTATTCCTGGATATGCGGTAGATTCTGATGGTGACCAAAGTAACTTTGCAATGGGTGTACAAAAAATCGGTGCTTTAAACAATCGTTTCACAGTTTACAAGAACCCTTACATGACCGAGAATATTATTCTTATGGGTTATCGTGGTTCTCAGTTCCTTGAAACTGGTGCTGTTTATGCTCCGTATGTACCTCTCATCATGACTCCGTTGGTCTATGACCCAACGAACTTTACACCAAGAAAAGGTGTAATGACTCGTTACGCGAAGAAGATGGTAAGACCTGAGTTCTACGGTAAGATTCAAATCGCACACTTAGACCAAGTCTAAATTACGATTTAATCGGTAACCAAATAAAATAGGGGGAACTACTTTAGTTCCCCCTTTTTTTTTAACCTATAAGTCTAATTTTTAGGTTACTTGATATTTATCTATAAGAAACATTATATCTTTGGAGTAAATTTATGGCAGATATACCTATATGGCCAGGAAGTGGTTCGGCAATTAGTGGGTCAACTCCTTTCGGTCAATACGATACAGATTCATCTTTTCAGAGTGACGGGCCAAATGTAGCAAATTGGTGCGCAAAAAGACTTGGATATCCTATAACGGATATTGAATTACAAGACTCTCAATTCTATGCTTGTTTTGAAGAGTCTATTAGTGAATATAGTTCACAAGTGAATCAATTTCAAATAAGAGAAAATTTATTAAATGTAAAGGGGGCACCAACTGGTAGTGATATGACCAATGTTGAGATAAACCCAAATCCTCTTGCTCGTGCAGTTACAATAGCAGAAAACTATGGAGCAGAAGCAGGTAGTGGTGGAAATATAACTTGGTATAGTGGTTCAATTGATACCGTAGCAGACCAACAAGATTATGATTTAGATGCACTATGGGCAACTCCATCTGCAAGTGGAAAGGCAATTGAGATAAAAAGAATATACCATGAAGCACCACCTGCGATACAGAGATATTTTGACCCATTTGTCGGAACTGGAATGGGAATGAACGCAATGTTAGATTCTTTTGGTTTTGGTAATTATTCACCAGGAGTCAGTTTTATTTTAATGCCAATTTACTCTGATATACTAAGATTACAAGCAATAGAATTTAATGACCAGATTAGAAAATCAGCATATTCTTTTGAATTAATTAATAATAAATTAAGAATATTTCCAATACCTAAAGATGATGGAAATGGAACATCACCAAGTAAAATACATTTTCAGTATATTGAAAAAGCGGATAGAAATGCAGTTGTTACAAGTACACTTGGCACAGTAACTAACTACTCAAATATACCTTATAGTAATTTTACATACTCTTACATTAATGATGTAGGTAAACAATGGATTAGAAAATATACCCTTTCATTATCAAGAGAATTATTAGGTTTCATACGAAGTAAGTACTCAAGTGTTCCAGTACCTGGTTCTGAAGTTACTTTAAATGGTGGAGAACTTGTCTCTCAAGCACAACAAGAGAAAGAAGAGTTGATTACACAACTTAGGGAGAACTTAGAACAAAGTGGTCGTAGATTACAACTTGAGGCACAACGAGAAGAAAATGAAAATATGCTTTCTGTACTTTCAGGAGCACCACTAAAGATATACATAGGATAAATAATGGGTTTATTTTATAGGTCACGAGACTTTCAGTTAATAGAGACTATCAACGAAGAACTTATTGGGGAGTTTGTAAACACAGAAATAGATGTTTATAAATACAACCTATATGAATCTGAAGTAAATCTATATGGTGAAGCACGAAGTAAAGTGTACTACCAAGGTTTGAGGGTAGCGGCTTTAATAGAACAAGAAGACCAAACATATGACACAGCAGAATATCCAGGCACAGAATTGAATCAAGTCGCTACCTTTAATTTCTTAAGAAAAACTATAAAAAACGCTGGATTATTTATGGAAATTGGAGATATAATTTCTTGGAATGATTCTTATTGGGAAGTAAATGGTGTTGTAGAAAATGATTTGATATACGGACAAACAGAAAATAGTTTAACAATTAGGGTATCCACACATATGTCAAGAAGAACAAAACTTCAATTAGAAAAAGTTCGTGTTGGTGATTCAAGTAAAAACAATAGTATGAGAAATATCTAATGGCAGAAAAACCAACACCTAAAACTCAAGCAGAGATTTCTTCTCAGTTTGTAATAGATAGAGCTTTACCTGGTGTACAAAAACCACCATTAGTAACCGATGAAAAAAATCGTGGTTCTACAAGAACAAGAAAAGAAGACCGAACTGGTGATATAAAAATAGGTCTGTATGATATAGATGATGCAATTAAGTATTACTTTGATGAGGTTATACGACCAAGAGTAAATGATTTTGATGAGGATGTTTCTGTTCCAGTTTTATATGGTTCTCCAGAAAGATGGGTGTCAGCACAAAGAGGACAATACTACAGAGACCAAAAAGGTAAGATAATGGTTCCTTTGATTATGTACAGAAGAACTTCTGTAGGAAAAGATACCACTATGAATTTTTCAAAAATAGATGCAAACAATCCAAAACTTTTTTACACATTTGAAAAGAAATATTCTGCACAAAATAGATATGATAATTTTTCAGCATTACAAGGGGTCATTCCAACAAGAGAAAGATACTCAGTAGTAGTTCCAGACTATGTCACTATTCAGTACGAGGGTGTTATTTGGACGGACTATATTGAGCAAATGAATGACCTGATAGAAGCCATAAATTACTCACAGGGTAGTTATTGGGGTGACCCCGAAAGATTCAAGTTTAGAACATCAATAGCAGAATTTTCTGATTCTACAGAAGTACCTACTGATGGAGATAGAATTGTTAAAACTACATTCAATATGGAACTACATGGATATATTATACCAGATAGTTTAAATAAAGAATTGTCCATGACTAATCCTAATACTCAACTTGAGAATACGGTTGGACAGATTTTGTTTGATGAGGGTGGAGATACAAATGAAGATGGTACAATACCTGGAACAGACACGACACCTGGAGGTAGTAATGCAAATTTTGTAACATCAACACCTGGAGTACAAGTAGAAGAAACATTAGATATGGCATTAGTATTTCAATATTTAGATAAAAGATTTTCTAAATTAGCAAACAATACTGCTATGACATCAAATACTGCTACATTTTTGACTTCAAGTTTAGCAACAGCACCAAGTGGGTTTGAATTAAATGCTACAAACAATAATGATTTTCTCGTGTTTGTAAATGGTGCTTATGTAAGACCAGGATTGTATAGTGTCGCAGAAGAAAGTGGAAATACAATATTTACTTTTACAACATCTTCATTAGGATATGATTTAGAGTCTGATGACGAAATTATAGCATATGGAAAGTTTAACGCATGAGTTTATTAAGTTCAGATTTACAAGATAAATTAAACTACATACACAACGATAGTTTACTAAATTCTGCTCCAATCTCTGCTGATAGTATAAGTGGTGGTGGAACTGGTACGGTGACTATAACTTTCAATGACAGAAGTTTCATGACACCACCAGAATCTACATTTGGTGGATTTAACTCTGTTAGCAAAGATAGTTTTTTGATATTTATTAATGGGTTGGAAGCCGAACATGAGTCATGGAGTATTGAAGAAAGTGGGAATAATATCGTAGTTACGGTAAACGAAACTAAAATAAATTTTACAATGGAAAGTAGTGATGAAGTGTTACTACATGGAAAACATCAGGTAGTTGAGTAATGGCAAAGTTAAAAGCAAAACAGATTGTAGATATACAAGATAGTATCTTTCAACAGACTGGGTCAGTACAATCTACCGCTGAAAATGTGGTAATTAGTGGGTCTCTGATAGTAACTTCCTCTGTTGTTGATTTCAGTAATGCTACTTCTGTAAGTGGTTCTACTTTTAGTGGTTCTTTTATTGGTAGTGGAGCAGGATTGACTGGTGTACCAGCAAGTGGTATAGATGGACAACTTGGAATATTCGCAACTACTGGTTCATTTGAATCAACAACCAATAATTTACAAGTAACTGGTTCTGTTACAATATCTTCTTCTGCTGTTGATTTAACTGGTGCAACTGCAATTAGTGGTTCAACCTTTAGTGGTTCTTTTGTTGGTAGTGGAGCAGGATTGACTGGTGTACCAGCAAGTGGTATAGATGGGCAACTTGGAATTTTTGCTCAAACTGGTTCTATACAAGCAACAACAAATAATTTAGAAGTCACTGGTTCAGCGATTATAACAGGTCAAGTAACTGCCAGTAGTGGGATAAGAGCAGTTGGTGATTCAGTAGTAGCTGGTGATTTACAAGTCAATGATGAGTTAATTGTTTCACAATATATTTCACATAAGGATGATTCTAATACAAGATTTAACTTTACTGATGACAGAGTTCAACTTGAAGCGGGTGGTATTAATTTCTTTGGGGCACACAAAAAAGATGCCCAACCACATCTCTTTACCATTAATAATGGTGGAAACCATATTGATTTTCAAATCAAAGATAATGATGGAGATACACTTTTTAGAACTGATGCTGATGGTGATAATGTTTTATTTCCAGATGCAGTAAAAATAAGTGGTTCAGCAGCATCAACAGGTTCATTTGGTTTACTACAAGGAGATGGTAGTGAACTAACTGGAATCACAAGTGGTATATTTCAAACTACTGGTTCAATTGAAGCAACAACCAATGATATAGAAGTGACTGGGTCAGCAAAAGTAAATACAGCAGCAACATCTTCTACTGCTATTTTTACAAATAATATACAGAATGGATATCCTACATCTAATAACTGGGGAGAGGGGTTAGATGGAAGTTATTTTAATAATTTTGATAATACAAGTCATGTAAGTGAAATTTTAAGATTCGTGGCAGGAATAATAAGTCATTCTATAGACACTTCTTCTCCTACTGCAAATACAAAAACATTTGGAAGTGTTGATTCAAATGAAAGTAATTTAGGTACTACGGATAGTATTGGTGGATATTTACCAACAAATTATACTGCTTTAAGTAATGCAACATTAAACTATTTAGTGTTTAAAGGATGGACAAGTGTTGGAGCAACAATCTTTAGTGGTATTTCAGTATATCATGATAATGGAAGTTCTTACTTTATAGATTTTGACTCTAATTCAGCAGGTTCAACTACTATTAGTTCTTCAGCAGACACAGAATTATTTGGATTAGGTGGATTAACAAGTGGTGGTGCAACTGAATTTAAAGTTAGAGTTGTTGCTACACATTCATTTAGTGATGTTTCAAGTGAGAATGCACCAGACGAAAGTAGTAACAAATTTACTACACAATCTTTTAAAGACTTATCTGTTACTGATTTTGGAACATCTAATGGAGTTACTTTAGCAAAAATTGAATCAGCAAATCCAGCAGTAATACCAGCAGCATTTCAAGATGGTAAATTTGCAAATGTTGGTGGTACTTCTATGACTGGCTCTTTATCAAGAAAATATGGAGCATCAGCAACTGATTTTACAAGTGTATCATCAAGTGGATATTACAGATTTCATGACTTAAAAGTTGGAATAGCATCTGGTTCTGGAAACTTTCAATTTGTAAATGGAAGTACTAAAAACAGATTTTGGGCACCGATAGATACGATTGATAGTGCTATTGGTCTAAACTCTTTATCGGATACTGGGACAACACATAAAGCATTAACTGCAACATCAAGAAGTTTAAGTGGAGTCCCTTATTTATTAGATTCTACTTTTGAAGTATCAACACAAATTAGTGGTTTGTTTAATCCGATGTACGCATCATCAACAACATTAGTAGATATGACAGCAGCTTCAGTAGGTGTTGGTAGTGTATCAATAAGTGGAGATACTATTTCTACAAATGGTGGTACGATACAAACAAGTGGAAAAGTTTTTCAGAGTGATGGAACTACTCCAGTAAATAGTGGTGTTCCAAGATATAATGATATCGCAATAGTAACTGCTTCAGTTAGTTATGATAGTGGGAATGCTGATAGTATAAACCAAAGTGGAGTATCTGATACATCATTTACGGTTGCTACAAAAGCAAGAAATAGAGAAAGTTCACAATCAACATTAGATACACAAACTATTAGTTACCATACAGCAGGAACTTTTGGACAACCAGTAGCAAGTGGTAGTTTAGGAATATATGGAAGAGCACAAGGATACGATGGTGGTAGTTTAACTGGAACACAAGAAGCATTTTCTGGAGAAGATTTTAGAATACAATTAAATAATAATGTAACGAGTTTTGCAGGAGATGCATTTACAACAACATTTCAAGTAGGTGGATTACTTGGTAACAATGACTTACAAGTTAAACCAGGATTTTTGGTTGACCCAGGTGGTTCTTACAGATATTGGTATCCTGCAGATTATGGAACTGGAACATATAAATATTATATTAGAAGATTTCAAGACGGAAGTACAAGAACACAGATGACCGTAGATGTTGGTAAAACATTAGTAAATTGGAATAGTACAAGTGATGGTGTTGCAGTAGGATTAATACTAAAAAGTGGTACAAGTGCAGGTAGTAATACATCTATTTCAACTTGTAGAATATTTGACCCAAGTGCAACAACGAGTAACTTGATTGAGGCAGGAATATCAAATGATAATCATAAGAATCCTTTCTCAAGTAACATAGATTTATATGGTAATACTGGTGGTAGTCTTTCATCAACTACATACACAGTGCCTATAAGAAATGCTGATGGAATGTTTTTAGATTCGTCAGATAATGAGTTGTATGTGATAATTAGATATAAGGGAGACCCATCTCCTGTAACAACAATAACATTGGCTTTTAGTTAGAGAGTAATATGGCAATTAATTTAGAAAAAAAATCAAATAGATTACTTGGTAATAGAAGATTTACGAGTGCGGATTTAAACACTTCACAAGAAGCATTTTCTAATGTCAATGATTTAAATGCAGGTGAAATCTATACCCAACAAGATTTGATTCCAGAGTCTGGACTACCTTTTAGTGGAAGTTCACAAGATGGACAAACAAGTGGTGTAGTAAAATATTACTTTAGACAAAGATTAACAAAATCAAATGTTGCAAACGATGTGTTTTTCTTCATGTTCCCGACTGGAAGCAATAGTGGTGTTACACCTCAGTTGATACAAGATGGTCAACAAAATAACTTCATATCACCTAAGTATTCAGTATCTTCATTAGCAAACGCTAATACAGAGGACTCTACTCCAGGTTATGGTGTAAAAGTATTTAAATCTACATCTACCAATAGTGGTTCGCTTGGAGATTCCGACATCGTTTCTGCAAATGATTATCAATTTGATTTTAAGACTGGTGTATTACAATTTGATTCAGCATTAAATTCAAATGATATAGTATACATGACCGCATATCAGTATGTAGGTGATACACTAAACACTGGTTTAACAATTACTGGTTCTTTAGTAGCGTCATCTTCAGTAATAGACTTTACAGGAGCAACCTCAGTAAGTGGTTCCACTTTTAGTGGTTCTTTTGTAGGAAATGGAGCAGGATTGACTGGTGTACCAGCAAGTGGTATAGATGGACAACTTGGAATATTTGCACAAACAAGTTCTTTTCAATCAACTACTAATGATGTTGAGGTTACTGGTTCATTTAAAGTTAGTGGTTCTATTGATATTTCAAATGGTTCTTTAACAAGTGTTGGAGATTTTACATTAGATTCTGGTGGAGATATAGTTTTAGATGCAGATGGTACTGATATCGTATTAAAAGATGGTGGTACTGAATTTGGTAGTTTTAAAAGAGCATCTTCTGATTTTGTTATAAAGTCAGCAACTGCAGACAAAGATATTATATTTAAAGGAAGTGATGATGGTGTAACTACAACCGCAATGACATTAGATATGTCAGAGGGTGGTAATGTTATTCTCGGTGCAAATATAAGTGGTTCTTCAGTTTCAACTGGTTCATTTGGACATACAGAAACATCTACAATAAAATTAGGAGATACATTTATTACTGGTTCAGACCAGTTAGCAAGTGTTGGAAATAGTGGTTCAAGTGGAACCGATGGTAATAGTGGTAATAGTGGAGATAGTGGTTCAACTGGTACAGATGGAAATAGTGGAAATAGTGGAAATAGTGGAGATAGTGGTTCAAGTGGAACAGATGGAACAAGTGGAGATAGTGGAGATAGTGGTTCAAGTGGTACAAATGGAACCAGTGGTAATAGTGGAGATTCGGGGTCAAGTGGTTCCAATGGAACAAGTGGAAATAGTGGAGACTCTGGTTCAAGTGGTGCAAGTGGAAATAGTGGAAATTCTGGTGATAGTGGTACAGATGGTAATAGTGGAGAAAGTGGAGATAGTGGTTCAAGTGGTACAAATGGAACCAGTGGTAATAGTGGAGATTCGGGGTCAAGTGGGACACAAGGAACAAGTGGAA
>VTLG01003643.1_pt1 | contig 19551 bp, 16 predicted proteins | sample 4694571 | NCBI WGS metagenome assembly VTLG01 (sample SAMN12604809, study PRJNA352737) | marine metagenome | biome: ENVO:00000447; feature: ENVO:00000209|ENVO:00000569|ENVO:01000036; material: ENVO:00002151; isolation source: viral sequences binned using virsorter ...
ATAATGCTAGTTTCACCATAGCAACTGCTTTATCGTCTAGGGTGTTTTCAGTAGATGAAACTAAACCTTCTAAAAGGTCTACTATTAATTGCTTAACTGCAGTAGACTTAATAAAGGCAAATAGAACCGGTTTAATTAGTACGATCATTTATTTAGGGGGTTAAGGTTTTGCCACCATTTCTTAGGTGGTGGTGGGGGTGATGCTTTAGCTTGTGCTGCAGCAACTTGTTTTTTAAATGCAGATATAGGAATAACGTCGCTACACATATGATATACACGTGTACCAGGACGTATCATAAATCCTTTCTGCTGTAATTCTGCACAATTCTTGACACGAACTAATTCGTAATCAAGTTTCATTTTATCAATCTGTCTACTAGCTGCAGCTTTGCAACGTTCAACAAGAGAACCGTCAAGTGGTACCATGAAATTTAATTGGCCACCCCAGTTCTCAGCTACCGTGTAGCTTTGTTGATCCATCTGATCATCAAATGGGGTGGTATGATTGCCCATATAGAATGGGCTGAATGTCATGGTGGCGCCGTTACAACTTATGTTTGGTCCGATAATCTGACGCGAAGGGGCTCCGTTATTTTGGAATTGGACGGCTTGATTTGTAACGTTTCCTGTAGCTGCTGCCACAGGGTTTGAAGTATTGTTGGTTTCTCCCTCTTCAGCATAACTTGGGGTTCCTATTGTGAGAATACTGATAATGATACTGTAGTAGAGGAGGTGTCGATTTCTCTTTCGATCTCTGTTACTTCTAGTACCTGACTGGCTGCTCTTGTTACTATCTCTAGTGTGAAGTCGCTGCCAGCTGTTGTCATGTTGAATACCGAATCTGAATCCGCTATCCCTCCTGACGATGTTGAGGTATGGGTTATATTGTCCCCAGACCATTTGTTTAACGCGGACCCATAAGTTGTGATGGTTATCTCCTCCACGATCTCCTGAGTCGTTGTTGTTGTAGAGTTCATCGAACCCTGCGTAAATTGAGGGGTGACGAGCTCTGCTCTTGCTACCGAGGGGGATAACAGTAGGAAGAGGAAAAGCCATTTCTTCATTCTTCCTTTTTCTTAGTTGCCATAGGGCAGTTTACAGGTGTACCCTTACCTTTAGAATTACCGGTGGTTAAACCAAAAGTAGCAAGTGCTCCAGTGAAGACACTAGCTACGAACGTGATATCTGAGTTACCAGATTTCTTAACCATAGGTATTTCTACGTAATTCATTGTTATAATGAAACCACTCCAAACAACCACGCCAAGTCTGACGAATGTTCCAAGGATCTGGATTTGGTGTTCTTGATCCTCTGCAGCATCTTTCAGCTTTCCGAGGAGTCCTTTTTTTTCTTCCGGTTTTCCTTCCATTTATTGACTTTAGCTTGTAGTTGTTTTTGAACTTTCTTTTTAATAGGTTCAAATAAGGATTGAGTAACAGTTGTAGTTGTTACTGCGATAACAGCTGTTGTTACAGCAGTCACTACCACCGCTGTTTCCGGTATTGGCATCTGTATATCGATGACCGGTATTTTAAGCTTAGGTGATTCAGGTTGTTCTGTCTTCTCTTCCTTCTCCTCCGCCTGTGTCTCCTCAGGACGCTCCAAATCAGCTGGGGGTACCACGATGGGGCGGAAGGCAGGTACGTCTGCTGTAGGTTGTCTCAGGTACATCTGAGGGATGTCCAGAGCCTTAGGTAGGTTAGGGCGTGGGAGGATGATAGACATTTATCTTAAGTATCCCCTAATCGTACAAGCAATATATGAGTAGCGTTTTCACTAGTACTTCCTGCAATAGTGGATGAACCAGATACATCATTAGTGTTACTTTGTCTCATACGTAATCTAAAAGTACCTGCATTAGTTACATCAAACATAAACTGGTTACCAGCTGCATCAACTTGACTGTTTGTAGCATAAGCCCATCCATGTGCTCTTGTTGTATAAGCTCCACCTGAGTTGGTTGAAATTTGAACATTAGGGTCAAAAGCATCACCTGGAGAAACTGAACCAGTTAAAATTTGTTGGAACATACAAAGATATATTCCTGTTAATGAGGTAGAGAATACTCCACTTGATTGAGACCAAGCTGATCCAATTGCTGAATATTCTGTATCAACTTCTTCCCAGTTTGTAAGTACTGTTCCAGTGCTACCTGAACCAGCTTGGTTAGCAGCTAATCTAAAGTTTTGAGCACTAGTTATTCCAGCTGATGGTGAAGACCATTCAGGTGCAGTAGCCCCAGAGTTCATAGTAAGAACTTGTCCAGCGCTACCTTTAGCTAAACGTACATAATCTGTACCATTATAGTACATTACATCGCCTTGAGCATCTGACCCTAAAGCTATATTTGCACCATCAACACAATTGTCTGATAAACCTCCAGTAGGGGTTAATACACCTTGAGTTGTAACTTGACCTGAAGACCCTAATATAATATTAGAAGTCCCTGAATTACCAGTATGGGTAATTTCATTATTTTTTATTTTACTCATGATTTAGGAAACCTCTCTTTTACAGCTTTGACACCTAGATACCATGATCCAGTCTTATCAAGTTTTCCATCATTTATATCATGCCAAAGCTGGTCTAATTGTTCTCGAATACCGAGATAACCTTTTTCAACTTTATCTATAACTCTAAAATTATTAGAGTCGCGGCTAGTAGTAACTTTACCTTCACTTCTATAATCTTTATAACTCATGATTTTTTAAACCCATACTTACGGATCTTTATATCTTTTAATTGTGCAGCACTAGCTCCACTATCAAAATTACCGAATTGAACACCTTGCAATGCACCTTGTCCTGTAGATGAATTTGTATACATTCCTGCCCCGAAACCATGCATTATTTGAACAGAGGTCCGTACATAAGTAGGATACCATCTAAAGAGTTTGTAATTAACAGTATCAGCAGGGCTATCAATCCAAAAATCACAACAAAAACTTTCTCCGGCAGCATTTCCTATTTGTTTTCCCAGTCTAAAAGCAGGGTGATTATTTGCTGCAGCGCTTCCTGCACTCATGTAAGCATAACTATCCTCATAAAAAATCATACTGTTATAAATATAATGAGAAGTAGTTTGATAAGACCCACCATATTTACCCCTAGCAATGAACATTGATTCATCTGTATTAGGATGGTGATCAGTTATTCTCAATAAAACCTGATCATAGGTTCCGTCAAATAGTGCTGTATCTTCTACATTGATAGTAGTATCTGTCGAACCAGATAAAGTTTGTTCTCCTACAAATACTAATGCCCCTCCAACATCTGTACCCCATTCAGGTGCAGTAGCTCCAGAGTTCATCTTTAGAACTTGACCTGCTGTACCTTTAGCTAATCTTGCTAATGTATTTGCTCCACTAGCATATAAAGTATCACCTTGTGTAGTTAATACATTTTTACTGTAACCTGAGTCTGCACCAGGAAGTGCATTAGGTATTGTAATATCAGCATCTGGTAATGTTACTGTTCTATTGGAATTAGTGTTTGGAGCTGTTACAGTAACTGATCCACTACCAGAAGCGTTTCCTTGTATTTTAGTTGATGCCATTATTTAGGATATGTGTCTTTGGTTTTCTTTATTGCTGTGCAAAACTCACCCGTTGCATCGACCTTTCCTGCAAGGATGTCTCTATATAATGCGTCTAATTGATCTCCCAAAAAAGGATACGCATGTGGTTTACCGGTGTCTCCGGTTCTGTCTCTTTTATAACTCATGATACAATTCCTACATAACTAAGTTCACCAGCGTTCCACTGTTCACTTGATCCGTCTACGATCAAACGTACAGAAGTTATTGCACTACTCAGTGCAGTAGTTATACAAACACTTCTATGCAATTTTGGGTGTTCATTATTTGTTTTTACAATGAAATCTGATTGCATCAGCCATTTATTTCCAGTCAAATGTTGCCCCTGGACGAAGCCATTAAATATATGATAATCATTTTCTACGTTAGCTATGAAACTAAATCCATCATTATGTCCAACGTTATGTGAACCGTCTATTGACGGACCATTTCTAGCGTGCATATAATATGCAGGGCTATATGCGTCAGTTCCTGTATGATAAGTAGGAGTAGCACCGTATCCTAGTTGAATACGACCATAAGTCATATCATGTGATGCACTTAGACCAGCATATGCAATTGTCCACCGTTGAGTACTAGTACTTAATAAATTACCATTTGTACCAAAAGTTAATGTAGCAGTTGCAGAAGATGTATTAACACTTCTATGGTCTACTGATGCGGCAGCTATGGTTTCAAAAGCCGGAGGTGAACCAGCACCTGTGGATGTTAATACTTGTCCATCTGTTCCTGGTCCTACTGCTGTAGGGTTTCCGCTAGCATCATAAGTAATAATTTGACCATCTGTACCACCTGCCATTTTAGCAAGTGTTATTTGATCGTCTGCAATATCAGCAGTTTGGACACTATTATTAGGTAATCCACCTGCACTAAGTCCGGTGATTGTTCCATCACCATCAATTGTAATTGGCATAGTTTAAACCACCGTCCATACTTCTCCGGCACCAACGGTGACGGTTTTACCTGCTGCTACGGTTATAGGTCCGAAGCTACCTGCGTTTTTGTTATTTGTTATAGTATAATCATTACTTACTTCTTGATCATTTTCCCAGAAGCAATTAGAAGTAGCATCTGGTCCTGTAGCGCCTCCACCAACAGCACCCCAGGATCCGCCTTGGTACCCTTCGAAGGAAGAGTCATCACTATTATAACGGAAATCACCGTTTGTAGGTGATCCTGGCCTTTGAGCAGTTGTACCAGCTGGCATCTGTGTTGATGAAGTATAATTATGTATAACTTCACCAGTAAGTGTACCACCTGCTAAAGGTAGTTTTGTAGCATCACTAGCTGACACCGTACCAGATAGTGTTGCACTACCTACTTCTGCTACAATTTGAGATTGTATTGCTTTAGTTGTTGCAATAGTAGTATCATTACCTACACCAGAAGCTGGCCAGGTTTCAGTACTATCAATTGTTTCAGTAGTATCGTCCCAGATATTACCGACATCTCGTTTTAATTCTTGTGCTGTATAAAGAACTTGATCAAAGTCTTCATTAAGATCTTGTGATCTAATAGCAGATCCAGAGAAGAAGGTAGCTTTCTTGTTATCTGTATCAGTTACTCTATAAATTCTAACCGTCTTACTAGCTCCAGGAGCCGTATTAAATTGAACTTGTGTAGCACTGGCAAGTGTATAATCAGTTGTAATTGTTTTAACTACACCATCAACAGAAACTTTGATGTCTGTAGTATCGATATATGGGAATGTAAATGAAAACAAAGTCTGGGTGGCTGACGATGTATAAGAATTTTCAGTTGTAGCCATAGTGTTACTTGTTTGTCATTTGAAGTAATTGATTAGCTTCATCATATTGCTCTCTACTTAATTCTGGTCTATCTATTCTGTTATATTTAGAAGCTTCTTCTAATTTTCTAGCACGTATTAATCTGATAACTTCAGGAGCACTTCTTAATTGTGCCCAAGCTTTTATTTGAAGTTTACGCAATTCATTACGAATCATTTTATTATGAGGGTATGACATTGCATTTATTCCAGGTGCTTGTCTATGTAATCCGTCTTTAATATCCTTCTTCATTTGTTTCATAGATGCAATAAATTTAGGATATTTAGATATTTTTTCAAGTATTTTACCAAACCCTTGTTCACCTATTAAACGTTGATATGCACTTCTGATTTGAGGGACTTCTACTAAAGAAGTACCATCAGGAGCAGACATACCCATTACACTTAAATCAAATTGAGATCTAGCTAATATTTTTTCACCTTCAGTATTATCGAAATTAAAAGAAGCTGGCAAGATTCCAGCAGCTAGTCTTTCTGCTAATTTGTGATTATTAATAGGTTTACCATCTAATATACTATGTTTAACTGCAAGTCTATCATCCTCTTCGGCAAAGAATTCCATAAATTGGTTTCTATTACGAATAGTTTGTAAGAAACCAGAGTTAAGTTCTTTAGTATGTGGATTAACAATTTTACCTATTTCATTACGTAAACCTGCATAAGGCACCATATTATTTGCTATATTAGCTGCTATACGTTCTAATTTTTTAGGATTGCTGCTAAACAAATCAGTTAACCCTGTTAAACCTTGTAAATAAGTTTTACTTACCATAGCTTTAGATAGTACTAAAGCATGACTTAACATTCCACGTTCTACTGCTTTAGACCCTAATGTATCCATATTATCATTCAGATCAGCTACAGCAGATAGTATAGTAGTAAAAGGTTCTAAGGATTCATGTCCGACCCATACGCCACCAAGTTTAATTGAACGTGGTTTCCATCCTGCAGCTTCCCAGACTCTACGTAATCTAAGATTTTCAGGTCCATTTCCAGTTAATTCAGAAGATGCGTATTTCTGACCTGCCATAAATATAATTGAACTGCCTATCGCCAATCTACCTATTTGTAGATCTTGTGCATTTTTTAAATCTTGAACAGTTTCAATTCCATATTTTCTAACATTATCTAGATTATTAGGAGAAGCAAATGCAATATCATTGAACTCTCTAACTAAGAAATTAAAACCAGGAGCATGTTTCATGGTTAATTCTAAACCATTAACACCTGTCTTTGCAAACATATAAAGCGGTTTTAATGCAGGATATGACGAGAATAGTGTGTTCAATGCTTTAGCATATCCAGTTAAATCTTTAGTAAGAGTGACTTCACCTCTAGCGTGAGCTAGCATACCATCATTTATAGTACCAGTTTTTGGATCAAAAATTTGATCTTGTAACCTAGCTTCATATTGCCGTATTATTTCAGGACTAATTTCAGGTATAAGTCCGTCTGATTTAGCGTCTAGTGCTGCTCTAAGTGCTTTAGCTCTGGCTCTACCTCTTGCTAATATCATAGTAAAAGCGTCATCAGTTGACGCTAATAACTTCATATTATAATTAAAGAAGTTAGAATGATTAGACATACGTGCAAGATTAGTTACACGGAATGCGGCAGTATCACCATCTGTAGCTCTACCACTATCTTCTGCCCAATATCTATGTAAATCCCATGCTTCATCAGCAGCAGTGTAATCTGAATACCTACTCTTAATTGTAGAGATTTCACCAGTCCAATAACTATTTAGACGATGTTTAAAATATTCAAAAGCTTCTGGTACTGTATGGACCATAGCATTTAATTCTGCTAACCCTTCTCTTAATACAGAATCATCAGTGAATCCAGTTCTAAGATATCTACCAGCACCTCCTAATATTTGAGACATAGGCCTTGTAAATGTAGCAGTAGAGGTACCTAAAAGTGCCCTTAAAGGTGTCTTAGGCCCACTCAATATGCTATTCATCATAACACCTTGAAGCTCCTTAACCATCGCACCTGTATGTCTAGCACCGTCTTCCGTTGTAACACCGTACAACTTCTCACGCATATAGTTATCAAAGTCTTGCCAATTACTAATCTTATTAGACATTGAGAAGGCTTCTAGAAGACCTCTTAATAAATCATCAGATGGTTCATTTCTAACCATATCAAACATCATATCAACACGACTTCGTGCTTGTTCGTGCATATCAGATAATACTTGATCAATTAATTTTCTACCACCTTTTTGATTTGCCATCAATCTATACGGTTCACTTAATATAAATCTAGATCTTTGAGATTGTTCTAGACCTACAATAAGATTATCACGTATATATTGTAATGGACCATCAACTTGATCTATATCTGTAACCTCAAGTAATTCTCTTGAAGAAATTGCTCTATCACGTAATTTTTTAAATAATGATTGTTGAATTAAATCAGCAGCTAGTATTTCTTCTGCAGACCATTCTAATGGATTCTCAATATTTTCAATTAACGGTTTCCAGAAATCTTTAGGCTCTAATGCACCAGCATCACGACCTCCAATAACTTCTTGCATTCTTTCGTATGCATCACCGTAAACCTCCTGTAATGTTTGACCTTTAGCATTAAGATCTTCCATTAACCGTTTAAACCGTTCGTCACCAAATAATTCTTTAGCAATTGCTTTATTGATACCTTTAAATCCTGAACCAGTGTCAGCAAGAGCCTCTGCAGCTGCAGGTGTGACAAGACTATCTGTAGATCCTAATTCAGATCCCCATTCTTTATCGATTCTTTTTAATTGCTTTGCAACATCCCAAGCTGTTCCTGTAGAATTAGGTGCACCTTGGTACGATTCTACAATAGGTTTATTTTTATGTCCTCGTATATCAGGATCATCTAATTCTTGTTGACCTTTTTCTGTTATTTGGTCGTCAATACTTTGTTTAGATTGATTAATTTTACGTTCTGCTCTTGCAGGATTAGTTTCATTATCAGGTGTCCAAGTGCTGAATCTATTACTACGATCTGCTTTTTGAGTTTTAAGCATTTCTAGCATTTGTTCTTCTTCACTTAGTTTATTGAAATCTATTTTACGATTAGATAATCTTTGGATAGTTTTCTTTCTTAGCGCTTTTGATACAAGAATTTTTGCATTCTGTTCTGCTTTAAATATTGCATTAGATTCAATTGCATCAACTTTTTTTAAAACATCGTTGGTAGGATTATTTACTTTACCTTTGAGATTCCTTACTTTACCTATAGCTCTTAATCCACCCTCAATAGGGATACCTATACCTATACCTTCACACACAGACTTTACTGTTTGGAGTGCAGGATGATCACCATCATTTGTGGTACAAGGGGTATCAAAGAAACCAAATCTATCTCTTATAACTTGTAATCCATTAGCGTCTTGAGAATATTCTGAGAATAAATCTTGAACTGCACCAACACTAGCACCTTTTATTATCCAGTTAGAACTACCAATAGTTGCTTTCGCAGCAACTGAAAGAAGACCTGTACCTTTAGCAGCAGCTCCTCCCCATCCAACGATAGGTATAGCCATTGTACCAAAGTGTACGCCAGTTCTAAGAAAACTACCCCACCATGTTTTAGTGACAGGGTTTAAATCTCCACCAAGTGGATTAAAGTCTGGTTCATAATCACCGGTCTCTTGGATCTCCTTAACCATTTCACCTGATACTATATCAACTGCACGTTCAGGTAGTGTAACAAAAGAGCTTCCTGTATCTCTAGCACCACCAAGTACTGCATTTTTAAATTCAGTGAGGTTTTCTTTAAGACCAAATTGACTAGGATCTTTGGTTCCATGAGGGTCTTCCTGTTCAGCTTGTAGTCTCTCAGCTTCTTGTTTTTGAGCTTCAATTTCTGCTAAGTCAGCTTCTTTCTCTCGATTAATTTCTTCAACAGCATCTCTACTGCCTTGCAGTTGCTCCTTAAATAGACTTTCATCTATATAATGTGTATCTGTCATTTCAGTTCCTCAGGAAATTTATCAGGAAATTCATCTGCAGCCATTGATTTAAACCCAAAAATATTCCCGTTAGTTTCTGCTAATTGTTTAACCCAGTCATTTTTTTCAGATCTCAAAGGTCTCCATCCTAAAGTTACAACTTTTTCACCCTCGGATATTACTGTATAAACTACTGGTTCATTGAATAAACCTTTTTTAGTAGTACCTACCATAGTTCCAGGCGGTGCTGCTCTGTATCTAATTTCTTTTCCTTCAAAATGTTGTGCATTAGTATCGACACTAAACTTAGATAATCCTGGATGTAAATTATTTGGATTCAAGTATATATTTTTAAAAGGACTAAATCCAGTTCTAGCTTCGTCTGGAGCATTTGTAAAAGGCATTGCTCCATATAAACCTAAAACACGTTTTTGTATATGAGGTATCATTTTCGGTTCAAATCTATCGTATTTTTTAATACCTAATTTATGTAATATAGAATTAATATCTGGACTTTGATGTAAGAAAGCACCTGCGTCCTCATTTATAAAATCAATACCAGTTAACTCGGTCCAATCATATGGAGTTAATTGATTAATTTTGGCACCTTTATATTTTTTTAGATCTTGTTCTGATGGAAGTTCAACACCTACTGCATCAAGAGTCTCTTGTTTTATACTAGAGTTTACCTCCACTGCTGTTTTGTTAATACCTTTCGCCATTTGTCTTGCAGTCCAAGGGTCAGCTTTGAATGCTGCTAACTTCATAGTATCCGGATTAAGTTCAACGTCTAGACCTGACAATTGGTTTGTAAATAATTGAGTTACAGGCATTTGGAGTCTACTAGCAAGTTGGTTTGCAAAAGAATCAAACACTTTACGTCTTTGACCATCTCTATCAACAAAAGTCATATCTTGGTTAAGAGTTGCACCTTTATCCAGTTGAACAATTATCTGTTCTATGCGACCATCTTTCTCAAAAACATTAAAAAGTTTAGTTGAATCTTTAGTAAGATTGTACTGTTCCAGAGCATTATTAAGATTTTTTCGTATCTGGTTTGATTTAGTTTTACGTATACGCCAAGCATCTGGATTTGCTTTTATTTCATCATGCCACTTCGTGATAAGATTCGATAAAACATCTGTTTTATCACCACCTTGATTTATCATTATATCACGGAATCGTTGTGGTAGCACTTTATTACCGTATTGGTTTAGATACCACTGAGTTAAAAGATCATCAAAATCTCCAGTGATTTCTCTAGCTGTCTTTACTGCAGCATCTATACCTTTTGTTAATGCTTCATCATCTTCTAAGTCGTATGCAGAATTTCCAAACCAATTATTCTTTTGTGCATGTGCTATCGCTTCTGATGAAAAACTTGCATATTGCTCAGGAACTAAACCTTTACCACGACTAGCCGTATAAGCAGATTCCATTTGTCTTATTTCATCTGCAATGGATTCTCCTTCTGATGTCCCCATATCTTTAGTAACTTCATTGAAAAGTTTTGAAGGACTATAACCACCAGCACCGACTCCATTAATGTATTTGTCTATCCAATCTCTAATAAGTTCTCTTGGTGGGTATGCACCTTTGTTCTGTTCAACATATGCGGCAATCTGACCCTGTATATTTGTTACAGCATTTTTTCTTTCTTCTTTTGCTTGATTGCCATAAGCATCTACACTTTCTTGTAATCTGACATCACCACCAGATTCTTCCCATTCTTTTTCCCTCCACTCTGCTATACTAATTGTACCTTTATAATTTTCATAACCTTTGATCCCAGCCTCTTTAGGATCAAATCTTGCGTGTATAAGACCATCAACCGATTCTTTTGTTTTAGCTCCAGCGAAAACTAATTCGTGCATTTGGTTGAAATTATTTAGAAAAACTGTTGAACTACCACCTTCACGTTCAGCAAATGCTTTAACTGCATTTACAAGGTCTATAGCACCTTGAGATTTATTTGGATTATCAATTGCTGCCGTTAATAAATTATTTTGTACTCCAACAATTTTTTTATTAACAAAAGTTGTATGATTACCGCTAGTCTCCATATCTGTTTTTTCATACAAATCTTCAACTAAAGGATCAAAATGTTCAGCTAACATATATTCATTATATCTGAAATATCCATCAGGATCTGACAATATTTCATATACTGACATTTTCATGTGTTGTTGGATTTTAGATTTTAGAGATCTATCACCACCAAGAGTATAGTCTTGTGTAACAATATCATGTAACGGATCTTTCTCATCAGTTAGTGCAGATTCATATTCATCTAAACTTATTTCTCCAGTAAAATTCGGATCTTCAACATAAAATTTAGTGGGACTTTGGTTTTTAATCCAATTAGGGAAATGTTTTTTTGCTTCAGCTAAATTAAATTTTCTTACAGCAGCTCCGTAGAAACCAGTACCAGTTAATATTTTATCAACTACAGCTTTTGATTCACCTTGTAATTCTGCAGTCCAAGCCCATTCAGCACCTTTTTGTACAGTTTCTTCATTATATCTTACATTTTTTCTGAAACCTTCATCTAATTTTTTACGTACATCAGGAGCTATACGTGTTAACCTATCTAAATCTTGCTTAGCTTCTAATGTTTTCGTCCTACGCCAAGCGTCAGTAACTTGAGCACCTGCTTTAAGTGCCTGTGGTATAGCACTCCATGGATCAAAACCATACTCTGCTTGTAATTTTGCAATTCTTGCATTATTTCTATGTATTACCTCTTCACCTCTATATTCAAGATCAATGTTTGTTACACCTTGATTTCTACGTCTTATGAAATTCTCTTCTGCTATTTTAGCATTCTCTTTCATAAGACGAGATTGCTCATTAGAACGTTGAGGTGGGTTTAAAGCTAATATCTCAGCGAAGGGTTTAAAGTCAACATTACGTTGGTATTTTTGTGAATCTTTCATAATATCATAAACCTCCTATGCCGAATTTTCCCTCACCAGGTAGGTTTGGATTTCCATATTGACCCATTGCTCCAGCCGCTCCTGAAACTCCTGCCATTATATCTGTAAATAATCCACCAGATACTTTAGCTGCTCCTGGAGGACCACTTAATTGTGGACCTGGACCACCTGCTACTCTTAACTGAGGTACTATAGCAATTTTAGACCACGCATTATAATCAGCTACTGCATGTTGTCCTACAAAGGCACCCATCTTACGTTTGTATTCGCCTTGAGCGCTGTATAAAGTTTTGTCCATTTCTACTTGTTCTTGACCGAATTCTGTCAAAGAGTTTATTAAGGCAGCTCTTTCAGCAGACTTATTAACATTACCACCTCTAGCAGCAAGTTGTTCACCTTGAACTCTCATTAATTCTTTGACTTGTTTGTTTCTATTTAAAGATGCTTGTTCAAACAATTCATTCAATTGGATTTGAGCTGTACTCATTGATCCAACTAGTGCATCTCTATTAGCGTCTCTCTGCCATTCGTAATCTTTAAGACGGTGGTCGTACTCCTCCATTGTACGCTTATTTTGATCTTGGATCATTAACTCGTCAAACCGAGTTTTATAAGCGTTTTGTTTTACTGCATTGAGGAATGCTCTTTGCTCAGCTTGAGCCTGTCTTTGTGCTGCTCTTTGTGCATCCTTACGTTTATTCCTAGAAGACATGAAGCCAGAAACTGCGCTTCCGACAGCCATGGCTCCTAAGACAGTGATGTTATTATTTACACCAGATTCAGCTAGTATCTTTTCATGGGGTTTGATATTATACATCCCCATTTCGGCGTCATTAATAGGGACGCCAAATTCATTAAACATTAATTAGACCTCCTTATGCACGACTATAGAATTTTCTATTATACTTACCTTCCCAAGTCATGCCCAATAGACTTACTGGTAAAGGAGTATCACCTACGATACTGAGTGAAATGTTTTCATTACGTTGATATACAGGTACATTGTGTACAGCTTCTGCAGCCATGCTAACCTCGTTTAGTTGTGAAGTACCAGGTTTTACTACAGAAACAGTCTGTGTTCTATTAGGTATACCTGTTAAGTTTACGTTATATTTAACAGGTCCGCTAAGTCCTGTAGATACTTTAATTCTATGTATAATTAAATCTGATGTATAATCTCTATTAGTCTGATTATCTGTAGTAGTACTATAATAGAACTTAGGTAATTCAACTGTCATTGTATAAATATAACCAATGATAAGGTTCTTACCTCTATAATCACCACTAATATCTACATACTCACTAGGTGCTGTACCCTCAACAGTTGGATAAAGTACGGCACCTACGGATGCATCAGTAGCACCTAGAGTACCACCAATATACCCACCTAACGCTACAACAGCTAATGTCTTACCTGTTATATGTGTGAATGGTAGGAATACTCTTGTCTTACCAGTTAGTTGATTGTATGTTCTATAAGGGTTAGACTTCCACATGTCCATACATACGTCAGTCTTTTCTCCAGTAGGTAAAGTTAGGAAACCTTCTTCACTAGCTTGTCTTAAATCAATAGAGTTGACTGATACATTAGTACCGTCAGATACTACAGCATAGAAGGTACTCTTATCGAAGAATTGGTCTACAAGTGTACCAGTTAGATTCCATTTATACCAAGTAGATGCTGTTCTTCTATCAGTAGTTTGATAAAATCTATACTGATATAACATATTAGTACCAGTATTACCTAGTGAAAGTATACTCATACCAGGTGATCCTGTCATATTATCGATACCACTAGGTATAAGTTCAGGAACAATACCAGTTGTATTAAATGTATTAGGAGGATCAGTAGTACTAACATTAGCTAATTCAAACACTCTAGAATATAAAGGTGTCTTAGAAATAAATGCTAAAGAGTTTCCTAAGTTAATCGCTTCAATATCAGTATCACATTCGTATGCAGATAGTGTATTAATTTTTGCTGTTGATGGACTAAGTATATCAGAATCAGTTGACAACAAGAATTGTTCTGTATCACTGAATAGTACCAAACCTGCACTTGTAGTCTTAACATAATTAAGGAATACAGGTTTAGTGGAAGATGCTGATATATCAATAGGGTCATCCGCTGCAGCTACTTGAGCAGATCCTGCCCAGAAATCATAGAATGATGCTGCTTTACTTAATACAACACTACCTCCACTTAAGAAACCAAATCGGTTTCTAAAGAAGAACATATTTCTAATAGTATTACCTACAAATGAAGGTGTAGGATTAGTTATTTCATCGCCAACATCTCTAGCTTCCCATGCTATAGGATCGTATTTGAATGATCCATCAGCTTGTCTTACTAATTGATGGGGCATAGTTAATGGATCTAGTTTATAAGATAAACCAGGCTCATTAGATTCTTCCCAGGCACCAGGACCACTAGCAGCAGTACCGGATGTAGAGAATTTAACCCACATATCATCTGCTATAATACTCTCACTATTAACTATCTTTACTTTATAACCATCAGTACATTGTACAGGTAATTGAGATATATCTGAAATCTTATCAGTAAATGCATATAAAGAGTTTTCTTGAGCACCACCAGCTACACTGATAGATGTCACAAGTGTTACATGAATACCACTACCTACAGCAGTAGCGACACAACTTGCCATTGCTCCACCACCACCATTAATAGCGGTAACTAAGTTAGAAACAATAACAGTAACGTCAGCGTCTCCTGCACTAGCAGATTCAGGTGTAGTATAACTAACTGTTACACCGTTTATTGTGACTTCATATTTAGAATTATAAGCAGCTACATATACAACAATAAATGCCTCATTAGGTAAAGCAGGTACTAAATGAGAAGTCATTGCAACAGTCTTATTTTTATTTAAGACATATGTATAATCATTTAGTGTTAATAGTTCAATATCATCTGCTGTTGCACCACGTAGATACCCATCATCTGGTAATCCAGGTATGACACATGCAGTTACTTCGGAGTTATAATTATTTGTAGCAGTTGTTTCTGCAGTTACAGCATTATTATAGTTTGTCTGCGCTGTTCCCATTGCAGATGTTGTTGTATTTAACTGTGCTTCTGTATGAGTAGGGTCATTAACTTCAATAAGTTCAAATAATTTAAGTCCAGTTGAAGCGAGATGAGGGTTTTCTGATGTCATCTCTTTACCTTGTTGCCAAGTTAATTCTGTAACTTTAAACTTAGCATTACCACCACCTGTTGTTATTGTGATAACTTCATCTATTTTATAACCTGTAGTAGTAGTTAAGGCACCGCCAGATTTAACAATAGATGTTGTTGAAATAGTAACTACAATAGCAGCCCCACCTCCACTCCCTAAAGAAGCGTCAGCGATTGTGATAGTTTCTCCAGCATAATATGCATTACCACCATTAACTAATGTAACTGTAGGTACACCGTCTTGATCAACTGTAATATCAAACCTTGCTCCTGATCCAGCTTTATTTGCTGTACCAGTTACATCTGTATAATTACCTTGAGTTCTACTTGTATCTGCAACACCATTGTGTGTGAATGTTGATACAGCATAAGTCTCAGATGGGGTTGCTTCTGGTTCAACTTTACCTGCAGTATTAGTTGCAATATCAACTACTAATCCTGTACCTGATCCTGCTGATGTTGTAGCATAACCTAATTGTACTACTCTAAGTTTAGCATTACCTCCACCACCTGATACAGTTATCTCATCTCCAAGTGTATAATTATTACCAGGTGCATTTACAACGGCTGATGTAATAGCACCAGCTGCTACAGTTGTATTAACTGTTAAAGAGGTTCCACCACCTGTAGTAGCATTACCTGTTGCAGCACTATAACCACTACCACCTACTGTTACTGCTAATTTATAAACCGATCCTGTGACTATTTTATCAACTATTATTTGTCCTGATGTACCACCAGCGACAGTTAAAACATCACCAACTTTATATCCTTGACCTATTGCATTAATTTCAACTGTTGCAAGAGCACCTGCAGATACAGTGGTTGTGAGTGTTAATCCAGACCCTGAACCCCCAGTTGTTGCTGCTGCTGCTACTGCTGAATATCCAGACCCAGCTGCACTGATGTGTATTTGATTGGCAGGTCCAACACCTATACCAGCTCCATAACCTGAACCTTCTACAGTACGTTCTAATTTATAAACAGGTGCAGATATATTATTATCTGATACGCTAAGGGTATCTCCATTTTTCTTGATAGTGTAAGAATCATTTGCTTTTCTTTGTGAAATTCCAGAAATCAAAGACTCAGTTATTGTACCGATACCTGTATCATAATCTTGAGACGTTTCCCATAAAGAAGTTTTAGTATCACCTTGTCCATCATTAGCTTCAGTGAAAGCAGCTTGTGCGGTGTTCAATGCTACAAGTTTGTCTGCTGTATCTTGTACTGCATTGTTATATGCTAGCAGATCTGTCTGCATATTGGTATAGTTACAACCACCTGGTACTCCAGTGTCGTCTCCCATATCAACTTTCCTTGGGCTACCATCAGTTAAACTCCATACACGGAAAGTATCATCTGCATATTGTCCCACATATTTCTCGTCTTCATCTCTAAGTATAGAGAACCATTTACCATAAGCTTCAGTCTTTGTTACAGTAACAGTAATTGCAGCTCCGCCACCACTACCTAAAGCTGAATCAGCAATGGTTAATGTATCATTTTTTAAATACCCTTTACCACCTGAAGCGAGTTTAACATCAACTCCTAATGAATGTATAGCAGTAATAGTTAAAACAACCGATGCAGCACCACCGCTACCTAATGAACTATCAGCGATAGTAATTGTTTCACCTGATGCATTATAACCTGCACCACCTGTTTTACTAGCACGATGGTCTAAAGTGATAATAGGTTCTCCATCAGATTCAACCACAACTTTTAAATCACACCCTGTACCAGATGCACTACCTGCAGCATTTGCTACATAATAGGTACCTGCAGTCCTGTTACTAGCAGCGACTCCGTTGTGTGTAAAGGTTTTAACTTCACCTGCAACTATAGCGTGTACGTTGAATGTAGCTCCAGTGCCTGATCCACCTGAAGTAGTAGCAGCTGCAACATATCTACCTGCAGTTCTACTGCCATCACCTACACCATTATGTGTAGCTGTTGATATTGTCGTTGATATATCTTCAGCATTTTTTAGGTTAGATATAAATTTACCACCAGGTCTTTTTAACATACCAAGTGCATAGTCAGGGTATGTATTTACAGCATCTTTTACTTGGGTAGGTATTTTTTTCTTATCCGGTTGTTGTGAAATACCGTTTAAAAAATTTGGAATATTTTGTGTGAGTGTTGTCATCTGCGTAATGCTTTAAATGGTTGATAGCTATGATGGTAATCTTCCTCATCTTGCCACCCAAATATAGACATATCACCTTGTTGGGTTTCATGCTCTAGTGCAGCAGCTCTAGCAGCAATCTCTTCTTCTTGTAATAATGCATATATTGTTTGATCTCCGATCATTCTTATTGCACATAATCTGGCAGATCTAGCAGTGATATAAGCTTGAATAGCTGGTGGTACTTCTGTAAAATCCCAGTACCAAACAACATCTACCGTGATCGTACGCGGATCGGTGCCGTCTTTCCATTCATAGGTGTGCTTGTTACGGTCATAAAGCTTGCCATTACGACGAACAGGATTATAGTCATCGTAGTGAGTGTGTCTATGTGTGTCAATTGATAAAGCATTTTCTGGGTATTCTATTTCAAACGTAATACTATCAGCAGTGAGTGAGTAGTGACGTTCGGTGTTAAATGTCCACCCCTCAGATTGTACAGTTTTATTCACTTCTCTAAGTGTATTTAAAACTATACCTACTTCAGGATTTTGTAGATCCAAGGTGGTGACAGAACTCTGCCCCACTGAGCTTAATATTTGATTAACAGCATCCAGTTCTGTGGACACAGCATAAGTAGGGTAGGTCATGTTAATTTATATAAATAAAAAAAAGGAGGGCATGAGAACCCTCCCAATGTGAATAATATTAAATCGCAGTGATGTTACACTCAGGTCCGGCATAAGCCATCCTAAGATTTTTTGTCACTGATTTAACAGCGGAATCTGCTTGAGCTGCTGTACTACCAGCTGCTGTAGCAGTCCACGATTTTGATACGGAAATACGTTCTGCATCTGTTGTGCAGACACCGTTGTTTCCTTTTGCAACTGATGCTGCCATGTAATTTTACCTCGTATTGTTAAGCGACTTTACCAATAACTCTGCGGAATGTTTGACTATCATTTCCGTCATTAGTTATTTGTAATGTAGTTCCTGCGGCTGCAAGAGCTGCGGTTGTAGCTAATTCAAAAGTGTCAGCTGACATCTTTTCAACATAGTACGTTGTACCATCAGCTACTGTACCTACTGAAGTTACTAAACTTGTACCACCTTCTGAATGATATGAAACCACATCACCTGTAGATAGTCCATGAGCTGTAGATGTAAGTACACCAGGACTCGCTTCTGTTATAGCAGATTGAGCCACTGTAAGTGTAGTATAACTATCAGCAAGAACTGATCTACCATGCTCAACACCTTGAAAAGGGTCGATTGTAGAAGATACAACGCCACCAACGGCAGCGTTTTTAGTAACTGTATGTGATGTTCCTGGTACTAAAGGCATAGTTTATACCCCCTTAGTTATTCAAGAATTCAATCGCAGCAGCAGGGTTAAGTGTTCCGGCACCCATAGCTAAACGGCCGAGAATTACATCGCCCTGGTAAAGGACTGACACATCCCCTGAAGTCACTTGGACTTGAGGACCAATTGCTTCTACAACACCAGCTACATCTTTCTGATAGATCAGACCGCAGCTGTTAGCGAAAGAACCAGAGTAGTCGTTGTTCTCACCAGACTGAGAATTAACAGTACCTGCCAAGAATGGTAGGTTGTTAGAACGTCTGATTTGAATACCAGCTATCTCATAGAGACCTTCACCAGATTGTAGATTACCTTTGTTGTTACCGTAATCACGGTTAAGGATGTTAGTAGATACCTGAGAAACTAGAGCGTAGTACTGTCTTGGAGAGAGTACAGCAGTTCTACCTTGCTTGGGTACATTCTTTTCATCGAGAACAGAAGCTGCTTCGAAGAATCCATCAACCAATGCTTGAGCGTCATACTCTTTGTTAGCACCTAGTTTGATCTGGGTACCACCTGGTTCAGGACCAGGAGCTGCAGTGATTGGATGTGAAGCACGAGCTGCTAGAGCAATC
>VTLG01006225.1_pt1 | contig 19550 bp, 19 predicted proteins | sample 4694571 | NCBI WGS metagenome assembly VTLG01 (sample SAMN12604809, study PRJNA352737) | marine metagenome | biome: ENVO:00000447; feature: ENVO:00000209|ENVO:00000569|ENVO:01000036; material: ENVO:00002151; isolation source: viral sequences binned using virsorter ...
TATCTTATGCTTTTAGTGAGTTTGATTTTATTATAAAAGATGGTGCCTATAAAGCTGAAGTAGAAGCAAAGATTAAAAAGGAATTAAAAAAGGTTCAAAGTAAACCTCTTGAAATTCCCGAAAAAGATCTAGAAGCTATAATTAAAAATGCTGAAAACTATTTTGCTAAAGAGGCTAGAAAAGAAGAAAAAGCTAACAGAAATCCTAAAAAAATTAAATCTACTGAATTTGCACAGTTTGCAGCAGACTACTATACTGAAGAATATTATCCAGATAAGTACGGTAAAGATTATCCTGATAAAAGAGGTAATATGCAAGCTATACAAACAGGTTACACTCCGGAACAGGCTGAAAGATTTAGAAGAAGTGATGTAGTTCCTTTTTTAATTGACTATGATGTTAAAGGAAATGATGGTAAAACAATAGGTCTCTATAATATGCCAGACGATTATTATACTATGGATGCGAAAGAATTTGATAAAAAATATGAAGTATATAAACGTCGTGAAATTAAAAGAAGAAATGATAGACTAAAAGACCCAGACTTCCCTATTGAAAAATTACAAGATAAACCAGGGGGACCTTTAAAATTACAAAAAGATTTTTATGAAATACGAGTTTGGGAATTTGATAAAATATATGGAAAAGGTGGAGAGATTGAAGATGATGATTTCAATATAGAAGATTATTCAAGATTAGGTTTTTTAAAAAAAGCTATAAATGAAGGTGATACTTACGAAAAAATGGCCGCTAAAGGTAAAAAAGCAGGTAGTTTAAAACAAGGTACTGTTAGAAAAAGATTAGGTATTAAAAAAGGTGAAAAAATTCCATTATCTTTAATTAACAAAGAACTAGCACGTCTTAAAAAGATGGATAAAGATGATAAAAAGAAAGGTGTGCAATTAGGAGATAAAAATCAAAAATATTATAAAGCATTACAATTATCAAAAACATTAAAAACTACAACTAATGTGGATGAAGGTAGTAATGACCCAGGAGCTAGTTTAGGACCTGGACCTAAAGCAGGTCCAGATGGAGTTACAGATAGTGCTTATACTAAACAATTTAAATATAAATTAGTTCCAAAAACTAAAAAGGGTACATATGTTCAAAAAGGATCAGGAACTATAGTTAAGAAACTTTTTTAATATGTATAACATGAAATATAGACTAGTTAAAGAACAAGAAAATAAAACTGAGCAATTCCAAAAAGAAAGAATTGAAGCTTTTGATAAACTTGAAAATAAACTAGACGATATAAAAAAATTATTACGTCAAGGCAAAATTAAAACTATAAAATACTACAGAGAAAACCCAGGAAGTTTTGGTGTATTTATAGGAACTGATTTAATTGGCGATTATTTTAAAGATATTGAAACATTATTAGATAAATAAATTATGAAACAGACACCAGAACAATTATTTGAACAACTTTCTAAGGAATTTGCTCCTAAAAAAGAAAAGGAAGTCATTAACGAAGCCTTAGGTGAAGTAGTTACTTTAAAACCTATCAATACTATTGAACCAACTCCTAAAGCGGATTGGGAAAATAAATTTTCACAGTTTTTAAGCGAGGCTGATTCTTTAGAACCTATAGTTAATAATGAAGAAAAAATTAATACTAAGGAAGAAGATGATAAAGTAAAAGCGGAAGTAAAAAAAGTAAGCAAACCAGTAGAGAATATTGAGTCTCATAACTATGATTATAGCCCTTCTGTTGATAACATTAATAATGTTAATGCTCAAGAAATGCTTAATGGTATTCAATGTGAAATTAATTATAATAGTGAATTAACTTTGGATGAAGCTAAAGAAATTGCTGTTAAAAATTTAGCTAAGGATCCTCTTCACTACGTAAAAGATGGACAGTTTGGAGTAAAAGGTGTTGGTTATTCACAACCTGCTGTACAAGAAAATAATGATAAAAATTATGGTGGTAGTGGATATAGTGAAAAACTAAAAGATGGATCTGATAAAATGGTTCCTGTAAAAGAAAATAAAGAAACTATAATGGAAAGTTTTGGTCAAGTAGTCACTTCTGGTAATCCTAATTCATTTGCAGCCATGTCAGGTGAAGTGATCAAGCAAATGATGGCTGAAAAAGAAGAAAAAGCTTTACCAATGGATGAAATGGAAGATGAAGGCACTGCAGTTTCATATTCTGATACTATGCAAGAAAAAAAAGAAGATATGGATGAAGGTAAAGGCAAGGATCATGATGGAGATGGTGACATAGATTCAGATGATTATTTAGCTGCAAGAGATAAGGCAATTAAAAAAGCAATGGGTAAAAAACCCAAAAAAGAATCTATTGAAACTAAATTAGCTGAAATAGGAAAAGCTGGAGAAATTACTAAATTGGAAGCTCAATTAGAATTCTTATCTAATCATATAGATGAAAAAATACAAAGAGTAAGCTCCATCAATGAGGATGATAATTTATCTGAATTAGTTGATAAGAAAAAAATGAAGGACATGATGAAAGAAATTAAGCTTTTGGAAAAAAGAAAAGGCAAGATGGAAAAAATGTATGAAAAAATGTCTGGAAAATCTTATAAAAAACCGGAAATGGTAGATGAAATAGAAGAGCTTGAAGAAATGGATGCTGTAAGTTATAATGAAAAAAATAATCCAACTAGAAGTAAAGAAGTAGGTGAAAGAGATCCTAAAAAAGTAGGTAAATCTACTTCTGCATATGCTGTAAATCAACCGTAATGAGTAAGGAACTATTAATAGAAACACATACTATTAAAGTTTCTCCTTCTCAGTTAACTGAAAATGTAAATAGGGAAAACGGAAACTTAATGGTGGAAGGTATCCTTGCTACAGCCGAAGTTAAAAATGGTAATGGTCGTTATTATTCCAAAGAACTTTGGAATAGAGAAATGGATAAATATAAAGAACTAGTTGAACAAAGACGTTCAATGGGAGAATTAGACCACCCAGAATCTACCATTATTAATTTAAAAAATGTTTCTCATTTAATTACAGATTATTACTGGGATGGTGATAACGTAATGGGAAAAATAGAAATATTACCTACACCCTCAGGAAATATTGTTAAAGAACTTATTAAAAACGGTATTACAATTGGTGTTTCTTCCCGTGGTATGGGTTCTTTAGAAGATAAGGGTGGAGTAATGGAAGTTCAAGATGATTTTGAATTATTATGTTGGGATTTTGTTTCTACTCCTTCTAACCCTGGTTCATTTATGCATTCAATAAATGAAGGAAAAAACCCTGTTATAGTTGACTATTCTAAAGTAAATAGCATTATACATGAAATACTTTGTTCTAAAGGAAACTGTGCTATTTTTTAATTTTTCCAAAATCTACATATACGTATAATTGTAATACACCATCTCTTATATGGTGTGAATTTTAAATTATTTCCTATTACGATTCCTAATAATCGTATTTCACAAACTTAAATTTTGAGATTATGGCAAACAATGATTTGTTAAAAGAAGCAATTGCTGACGCCAAAGCCGTTAAGGAAACTGCTATAGCAAATGCTAAACTTGCTCTTGAAGAGGCTTTTACACCTCATCTTAAATCTATGTTATCTGCAAAATTAGAAGAAATGGACAAAGAAGACGTTGACGAAGGATACGGTAAAAAGTATGAAGAAGACGACGTAAAGAAAGAAGAAATGGATTCTAAGGATGAGATGAAAGAAGAAAAAGATGAGATGGACGAAGGCAAAGAAGAGCTTGACGAGATTAACCTTGATGAATTGTTAGCCGAACTTGATGAAGAAATGTCAGATTCCGAAAAAGAAAAAATCGATAAGGAAGTTGATGCTGTCAGAGATGATTTGGACCAAATATCTAAACTAGCCAAAGACGCTGGTGAAGATGCCGAAGATATCAAAGACAAAATTGATGAAGCTGAAGATAAAGAGGACGTCAAAGAAGATGCCAGAACAGATGCCGAAGAAGAAGGCTATCTTGATGGTATGAAGGACGAAAAGGAAGATATGGAAGATGATATGGATGACGAAGATGTCGATCTAGAAGATATGTCAGAAGATGACCTAAAAGGGTTTATTGAAGATGTTATTAAAGATATGGTATCAGACGGAACCATCGAAGCAGGCGAAGATTTTGAAGAGGTAGATGTTGAAGACGAAGTTGAAGTAGAGGATGATGTTGATGTTGAAGTTGAAATTGACGAAATGGCTCATGGAGACAAAGACAAAGACAAAATGGAAGAAAAGCATAGCAGAGTAAAAGGTGAAAAAGGTCCTGGAAACGAAGATGGTGACAAAGATGACACTAAAATCGAAAAAGAGACTGAAAAAATGAGATTCAAAGAAGCAATTGATGAAATCAATAAGCTTAAAACTGAATTGAATGAAGTTAACCTTTTAAACGCGAAGCTACTTTACACAAACAAAATCTTCAAGTCTAAAAATTTATCTGAAGACAAAAAAGTTAAAGTATTAAAAGCTTTTGACAAAGCGTCTACAGTAAAAGAAGCTAAAGTTATTTTTGAAACACTAAACGAAGGTTTAGTATCAAAATCAGAAACAAATGTAAGACCTAAAGGTAGTGCATCTAAAGTTACTGGTGCAATAACTGAAGCTAAAAAACCAATAATTGAATCAAATGCTGTCTTTGACAGAATGAGAAAATTAGCTGGTTTAGTTTAAAAATAATTATTAACCCTATAAATTTAAAACAATGAGTTTAAATTCTTTATTAGAAAGTGCAAACCCATACCACTCAATGCAGTCAGATGCTGCTAAATTGGCTGGAAAATGGGAAAAAACAGGCTTACTAGAAGGTTTAGAAGGTAGTACTAAAAATAATATGAGTATTATTCTTGAAAACCAAGCTAAGCAGCTTGTTGTAGAAGAATCAAATACTGGCGGTGGTGCTGGTTCTGGTACTTTTACACCTGGTACTGGTGCTCAATGGGCAGGGGTTGCTTTACCTTTGGTAAGAAAAGTATTTGGTCAAATCGCAGCGAAAGAATTCGTTAGTGTTCAACCAATGAACTTACCTTCAGGTCTAGTATTCTTCCTAGATTTCCAATATGGCTCTGACAAAGTACCTTTTAGCTCTGGTGGTTCACTATATGGTGATGCAGGTGGAAATCTTCCATTTGGTAACACTAATTCAGGTGGATTATACGGAGAAGGAAGATATAGTTACTCAATTAATACAACAGCTTCTGTAGTAGCAAATGCTAGTTTATCATCAGGATCTGTTCCCTTTTCATTTATTAACTATGATTCATCACTATCTGCTTCTATGGCATTAGGCCCACAAGCAAGTGGTGGTTTAGCTACAGCTTCTATCGCAACTGCATCTATTGATAGTAATTTCGATGCTGAAGCAGTAAGAAGTTTCTACCTAGTAGGTAGTAATGCTCCTGCAGTAGCTGATCAATATCCTCAATTTACAAGAATTGAAGATGGTAATTTCGTATTTGTTGTTAATGCAAATTCAATCATTCCTGGTGATGATACAGCTATCTCTTATTCATTAGCTCCAGTAGATAATGAAAGAGGTGACTTTGAAGAAGGAAATACAAACTTGAATGGTAATAACAATCCAATCGTAATTCCAGAAATTAATGTACAGATGAAATCATCTGCTATTGTTGCTAAAACTAGAAAATTAAAAGCAGTTTGGACGCCTGAGTTCGCTCAAGACCTTAATGCTTACCATGCTCTAGATGCAGAAGCAGAATTGACTTCAATCTTAAGTGAGTATATTTCATTAGAAATTGACTTAGAAATTTTAGATATGCTACAAGAATCAGCTGCTGCTGGTACTGAAGTATGGTCTGCTGTAAACAATAGAGGTATGGCTAATGACCAGGCTGGAACAGTTACAGATCTACAATTCTATAACTCACAAGGACAGTGGTTCCAAACTTTAGGTACTAAAATCCAAAAGTTAAGTAATATCATCCATCAGAAAACTCTAAGAGGTGGTGCTAACTTTATGGTAATTTCTCCAACAATCGGTACAATCCTAGAATCTATTCCTGGATATGCTGCTGATGCTGATGGTGATGTATCTAAATCAACTTACGCTTTTGGTGTACAAAAAGTTGGTGCTTTCAACGGAAGATATAAAGTGTACAAAAATCCATATATGACTGATAACTTAGTATTATTAGGATTTAGAGGTGCTCAATTCCTTGAAACTGGTGCTGTATTTGCTCCTTATATTCCATTAATCATGACTCCATTAATCTATGACCCATCTACATTCACTCCAAGAAAAGGACTGATGACTAGATATGCTAAGAAAATGGTAAGACCTGAATTCTATGGTAAGATCTTAATTAACGGTTTAGAAACTCTATAATCGTAAATTATTAGATTAATATTAAAACCCGGCTTTGGCCGGGTTTTTTTATCCTTAAATATTTATAATTATAATAATTTATTTCATATTTATAATAAAAATATCAAATGGCAAAATGTGTAACAACAGGTTCATTAAAAGTACTAATTCAAGAAAGTATTACCCTACCAAATAAAAACGAAGAAATTTGTATTAACGAAGTTACAATTCCAGGTGTAGCACAAACAGTAAGAAGAGTTGATACTATTTCAACTACTTTTAGTGGTAGTGGAATTGAAATTTTAAAATTTGTAGATTCTGAAGAACAACAAACTGCTGGTTCATTTGTAAGAGATACTGTTAAATACATGAGATTTACTAATTTATGTACTTCTAACTTTTTATCTTTATATTTAATCCAAGATAGCCCTGATGCTCAAAACCCCAATACAACTAATGTGGGTTCTGGTGATGATGGATTATTTAAATTAGACCCAGGTAAATCAATGGTATTTTCTAATGGTCAATTTGATAGTAATAATTTTTATGATTATGTGGTTGAAGGATATGTTGATGAACAATATTTTGCTGGATTTGCCTCATTATCATCAATAAAAGCAAAAGCAGATACCAAAGATGTTCAAATAGAATATTTTGTGGCTTCTTCTTAATATTTATAATAAAATTAAAATTTAATAACAATGGCATTAACTTATAGATCAGTAAAAGGTTCAGCTTTAACTATAGACGAATTAGATAATAATTTTAGACATTTTACAGGTTCACACGCAGTAACTGGTTCTTATATAGTTTCCGGAAGTATTACTGTTTCTGGTTCTTTAAAGGTTTCAGGTTCTGGAACATTTGATAATGTAGGTCCTTTTACACAATTTGGAACATCAGCTTTTACTGGTTCATCAGTCTTCTTTGGTGATTTTACTCAATTGGGAAGTGACAATACAGCTTCTATTCAATCACCTTACGTTGAAATAAGTGGTTTACCAACTTCTGACCCAGCTCAATCAGGTAGAATATATAATGATGGTGGTACTTTAAAAGTATCAGCTGGATAAAAACAGTAATATATAAAAATAAATTAGGCCTCAATTTGAGGTCTTTTTTTTCATATTTATAATAAAACTATTATATTATGAATGTACCTATTTGGCCCGGTTCGAGTTCATTTGCTCCTGGAGAAACACCTTTTGGATTTTACGATAATGATGCTGAATTTAGAAAAGATGCTGATAAAGTAGCTAAATTCTGTGCTAGTAGACTAGGTTATCCTTTAGTAGATGTAGAATTACAATCTGGTTCTTTTTATACAGCTTTTGAGGAAGCCATTACTATTTATGGAAATGAATTATGGGCTTATATTATTAGGGACAATATTTTAGATTTAAAAGGACTTCCAATAGATGTTGAATTAAATGAAACTATTATTACTCCTAGTTTAAATTCTATTGTTAGGTTATCTCAACAATATGCTAATGAAGCAGGAGTAGGGGGTGATATACCATGGTATTCAGGATCTTTTGATTTACAAAAAGATCAACAAAATTATAGTTTTGAAACTTTTATGACGGCAAGTGGATTTACAGGTTCCGCTTATGCCGATGGAATTGAAGTAAAAAGAATTTTTTATGAAAATCCAATTCCAGCATCTGCACAATATTTAGATCCTTATACAGGTTTTGGTTTTGGTGGTACTATAGCTGCAGGTTTAGTTGGTGTAGGGGGATTTGGTGGTGATTATAGTTATTTATTAATGCCATTAAGTTATGATATGCAAATAATTCAACAAATAGAAATGAATGAGTCAGTAAGACGTAGTAATTTTTCTTTTGAAATACATGGTAATGATTTAAAAATATTCCCTAGACCAGTTAGAACTGAGGGTAGGTTATGGTTTCAATATATTTTTGTTAAGGATAGAAAAGATAAAATAGTTAAATGTGCTGATGATCAAATTACTAATGTTTCTAACGCTAATTTTAAGAATCCTATTTATAGTTTAATTAATTCAATTGGTAGACAGTGGATATTTGAAATGACATTAGCTATAGCAAAAGAAATGTTAGGTTATGTTAGAGGTAAATATAGTACAGTACCAATACCTAACGCTGAAATGACTTTAAATCAAGCTGATTTAATAGCAGCTGCTACAGCTGAAAAAACGGCTTTATTAGAAAGATTAAGAGCTTATTTTGATGAAACATCAAGAGCTAAATTATTAGAAAGAAAAAGTGTTGAACAGGATGCATTAATTAAAGAATTAGATGCAGTTCCTAGAGTAATTTATATAGGTTAATATGGCAATGTTTGCAAGACAAAGGGATGTATCTCTGGTAAGACACCTTAACAGAGAAGTTATGGGTAATATTATTACTCAACAATGTGCCCTGTATCAATTTAAATTAGAAGAAACTAAGGTTAATATCTATGGAGAAGCTGCTGATTCTAAGTATTATAATGGACCATTTTTGTTTAATGTTTTACTAAATAGATCACCAGAATCATTTCCAGAAACAGAAGAGGGTATTCAATTTGCTCAATCAATTGATTTTTATTTTTTAAGAGATGATTTAGTGGATGCTAATATAGTACCAGAAGTTGGAGATATTATATTATATCAGGAAGCCTATTATGGTGTAGATGGAGTAGTAACCAACCAATATTGGAGTGGTAAAAATCCCGATTATCCTAATAATAATTCAGATGGTACTCCTAATCCACTTAACCCTGGATTAGATCAATTTGGAACTAATTTATCAGTTCTATGTTCTACTTATTATATTCCAGCAGATAAAGTAGCTATATCACCTTATAAAGAAAGATTTTAATGGCTAAAATAAGAAAACCCATACCTAAAACTCAAAGAGAAATCAGTATTGAACAAAAACAGGCTTTTGATACGGAACGAGGAAACCCTAATGCTAAAATTAATCCCAATGAATCTGAAACAGGTATACCTTTTAATAGATCTACTAAATTAAGTTTTAGAAATGATGATACTAAACCTTTTTCTATTGGAATTCAAGATTTAGATGAGGCTGTTTTTTATTATTTTAGAAATGTCATAAAACCTTTTGTATATCAAAATGGTAATAGAAGAGATGTCCCAATAATTTATGGATCCCCTGAAAGATGGAAATCATTCCAAAGAGATGGTTATTACAGAGATAAAAAAGGTGCTATTATGTTACCAATTATTGTAATTAAAAGAAATACAATTACAAAGGATAGAAGTGTTTATAATAAATTAGATGCTAATCAAGTTAATTTATATAGTTCATTTCAAAAAAGATATAGCCCTGATAATTTTTATAACAATTTTGCTGTTTTAAATAATAGAAAACCTGTAAAAGAATATTATGCTGTTGCCGTTCCTGATTTTGTAACTTTGGAGTATAGTTGTCTAATACAAACTTATTACATGGAACAACTAAATAAAATTATTGAATCTTGTGAATATGCCTCTGATGCATATTGGGGTAATCCAGAAAGATTTAAATTTAGAGCTTTTATAGATAGTTTTTCAACTGCTACTGAATTAGCTCAAGGAATGGATAGATTAGTAAAAGGAACTTTTAATATAAATTTAAGAGGATATATTATACCCGATACTATTCAAAAAGAAATGCACTCAATAAATAAATGGAATAGCAAATCTAAAGTTACTATTAATTTTGAAACTACAAGTAATGTAGATTCATTTAAACAAGGATTTAAAACATTTCCTGGAGGACAAACAAGACGTGAGAATGAATAGTTTGGACTTTTAAAAAAATTTAGTTATATTATAGTAAATAAAGTTATATGATATATTGGTTTACAGGTCAACCAGGTTCAGGTAAAACTGTACTAGCAGATTTATTTAAAGATAAAAAACTTCCTCATGCCTTTAGAATAGATGGGGATGAAATGAGAGAATTATTTGCAAATAAGGATTACTCAGAAAAAGGTAGGAGGGCTAATATTGATGCAGCTCAAAAAATAGCTCATTATTTACATAATCAAGGAAAGGATGTTATTGTATCTTTGGTTTCACCATATAGGGATCAAAGAGAGGAATTTAAAACTAATTTAGATTGGCAGATAAAAGAATTTTATGTTCATTACGATATTAGTAAAGTAAAAAGAGGTAGAGAGCATTTTCACGTTAATGAATATCAAGTGCCCTTAGAAAAATATACTGATATTAATACTACTAAAGATACACCAGAACAATCATTAGATAAAATAAAAATATAATGGATAAAAAAAATACATATTTTTGTGATATAGATGGCACAATCTTTAAGTATAGAAAATTTGAAACTTATTTAGAAACTGATGTTGAGGTAATTGAAACTTCTAAAAGATTTTTAGAGGAAAGAAAAAATGAGGGTCATATGATTGTGTTAACTACTGCTCGCCCTAAAAGTTTAAGAGTACATACAGAATGGGAATTAGAAACTAATGGCATACCCTACGATTACTTACTTATGGGAATAGAAAGAGGACCCCGTTATTTAATCAATGATATGGATCCTAATAACCCGGGAGAAAGAGCAATTGGAATGAATTTAATTAGAGACAAAGGAATAATATGAAAAAATATAGTATGTTTATAGGTCGTTGGCAACCATGGCATAAAGGTCATAGGTGGCTAATAGATCAAAGATTAAAAGAAGGAAAAAATGTTTGGGTAGCTATTAGGGATATTGAACCTAATGATAAGCAACCTTGGACACCTCATGAAGTATTGATGAATTTATCTAATGAACTAAAAGATTTAATAGAAGAAGGTAAAATATTAATTTCGATAGTTCCTGATATAGAATCAGTAAACTATGGAAGAGGAGTTGGATACGATATTATAGAGCATATTCCACCAGTTGAAATAAAAGAAATATCAGCTACCTCTATTAGGGAACAAATGAGAAAAGATGGTAAGTTATAAAAGACATATTGCCAAAACTATTTCTTGGAGAATAATAGGTTCAATAGATACAATAGTAATTTCGGGGCTTTTAACAGGTTCTTGGGAAATAGGTTTAGCTATAGGGGGAATAGAAATTATTTCTAAAATGGTACTTTATTTTTTACACGAAAGATTTTGGTATAAATTTAGTAAATTTGGGATAAATGAAAAAAAATAAACCTAATGTATTTGCTTTTGGTAGCTATATTGGTACTACAGGTTATGCTAACCATACTAGAAAATTTTTTAGGGAACTTTCTAAACTAACTAATTTAAAAGTTAGAAATTTTACTGTTGGAAAAGGTTGGGGTGGTAAACATATAGATGAACCACATAATAATGAACCATATATAGATAATTTAGATAAAAAATTGCTAAAAGAGCAATCATTATGGTCTAATGTTGAAAATAAAGAAGTTTTAACACATCATCCCATATACAGTAAATATAAAAATGATGTTAATCATGATGTAAATATTATTTTAAGTGAAACTAATCATCATTATTATTATCAAAACTATTCTGGTCCTACTATTGCTTATAATGTTTGGGAATCTACTAGGCAACCCCAAGGATTTTTTGATAAACTAAAAACCTTTGACCAAATTTGGGTCGCTTCTAATTGGCAAAGAGATTGCACAATAGAACAAGGAATGGATCCAGATAAAGTAAAAGTAATACCCGAAGCTGTAGATGGTAATATTTTTAAACCTAACCCCTTAGCTACACTGCCTGAATATGATGATGGAAGATTTAAATTTGTTATTTTTGGAAGATGGGATTATAGAAAGGCAACTAAGGAAATAATTGAAGCTTTTCTTACTGAGTTTAAATCTGATGAGCCGGTGGATCTTATTGTTTCTATAGATAATTTTTTTGCCAAGGATAAATTTAATAATACTGAGGATAGATTAGCACATTATAAACTAAATGATCCTAGAGTTAAAGTAAAACATTTTCCTACTAGAGAAGAGTATATTAAATATTTACAAAAAGGTCATGTATTTTTATCTTGCGCCAGAGCAGAAGGTTGGAATTTACCACTTATTGAAGCTATGGCTTGTGGAACTCCTTCTATTTATTCTAACTGTAGTGGGCAACTTGAATTTGCCAAGGGGTTAGGTATTCCCATTCCTATTAAAAGTATGAGTGATGCTAAAAGAGGTGAGTATAGTAGTTTTTCCCAATCTGATTTAGATGGTCAATTTTATGAAGCTGATTTTGATATTTTAAAAGAAAAAATGAGAGATGTTTATACTAATTATAAACAGTATAAATCTAAAGCTCTTGAAGAATCTAAACTTATTAGAAAAAAGTTTACTTGGAATAATGCTGCTAAAATAGCTGAAAAAGAGCTAAATAATTTTTTAAAAAACATTCCAGAGAACAAATTAGAAATTAGCTTTAATTTAGGTCCCAAAGTAGAAGTTATTGGTTCAAATGATGCTAAGTATTTTGTTGAATTTATTAATAGTAAAACTAATGAAGTAATTCATAGCGGTACTATTGGGAATAATATGTGGATTAAATGTAATAAAAAATATAATATTCCCTGGATAATTAAAGTTAATAATAAAATAGTACATAAGTATGGTTTAAAAAATAAAGTAGTAAAAATTAATTTTGAATCTAAATCAGTAGGTGATACTATAGCTTGGGCACCTCAAGTAGTTAGATTTGCCAAACATTATAATTGTAAAGTTATTGTAAGTACATTTCATAATGAATGGTTTGAAACATTACCTGAGTATAAGGATATTACTTTTATAAAACCAGGAGATAATTTTAATGCCTATGCTGTTTTTGAGTTAGGTTGGTTTAAAAGTGATAATGATGATTGGAAAAATTTTGATAATCATCCTACACAAGTTAATACTGTTCCTTTAATTCAATGCGCTACAGATATTTTAGATATACCTTATAAAGAAGTTAATTATGGCATTGTTCATAAAATACAAAAAAGACCTATAAAACAAAAGTATGTTTGTATTGGACCAAGATCAACTGCTGGGTTAAAAGAATGGCCCTATGAAAATTGGAGGGAATTGGCTAAAAATTTACAAAAAATAGGTTATAGAGTTATAAACTTATCAAAAGAAGGCTTTGAAGGTATTAATATTACTAATAAAGGAAATTTAAAATGGAAAGATACCTATAATTATTTATTTCATGCAGATTTATTTATTGGTTTAGGTTCCGGCTTATCATGGGTTAACTGGGCATTAAATAAACATACTATAATGATTAATAATTTTATTCCCTATGGTTATGAATTTACTCATAATTTAACTAAATTAGGTAATAATTCAGTATGTAATAATTGTTGGGTACACAAAGATTATGTTTTTGATAAAGGTGACTGGGACTGGTGCCCTGAGCATCAAAATACTGCTAAACAACATATTTGTCAAAAATCTATTTTACCTAACCAAGTATTTAATGTTGTTAAAGATTATTTAAATAAGAAAAAAAATAAAGAATTTGTTTGGATAACAGGTGGAGATGAAAAATATCTACCTATGATTGAGGTTTTGGCTCATAGTTTACTTAAATATTCTAAATATAAACTTATTGTTTATGGTTTTAATTGTACTCCAAACATAAAACTACCTAATGTAATAAATAAAAGAATTGATTATAGACCTAAACCAAAAATATCTGGAGATATAATAGACCAATATGGTAATTATAAAAATTTATTTTTTAAAGATTATTCTATATTTTTTGCTAAGTTTTTAGCTAGTTTAGATTCATTTAATGAAAACTATGAAAACTATGCTTGGTTAGATGGAGACGCTTTTGTAGTTGAAAATATTGATAAATCATTAAAATATTTAGATACATTAGAGGATTACCCTTTATTTATGAAGTACTACCATGAAGATATAGCACAATGGAGGAGATATAAGGATAGCAGAATTAATGAAAGATATGGTAGTGAAATATGTAAAATTAAAAAAATATATAGAAACCCACATCATGTTTTAATAGCTACAGGTTTTTATTTTTATAATAGAAATAGTAGAAAGTTTTTTAATAAATGTTTAGATTGGAATAAAGAATTAAATTTATATAGTATAGAAGATTATATTGATTTAAATGCATTTTCAGAAGAAAGAGTTGCTAATTGTATTTTATGGGAGGAAGATAAAAGATTAAGCTTACCTATAACTTGGAACAACTATTATAGTAAAGATAAAGAAAAAGAAGTTAATTCCTATTATCTAGATCAAGGATTTGATGTAATGTATGATAAAAAATCCAAAGATATTTATTTTATTCATGGTCCGGATCCATCTGTAAAGTCTAAATCTGCTGAAAACCTGATTAAAGCTTATAAAGATTATACTTCTAAAAAACTTATGATTGTAGCACACCCAGATGATGAACTTATTTTTGGAGGTGCTGAATTAATAAAATATGGTAATGAGTATAAAGTAGTTTGTTTAACTAACTTAAATAATAAAAAACGTAAAGTTGAATTTATTAAAGTAATGAAAGAGTTAAATGTTAATGATTGGGAAATATTAGATTATCCAGATAAATTAGATAATAGTGTCAAATTTGATATAAAAAACATTATTAATAGTAGAAAATGGGATAAAATAGTTACACATAATCCAATAGGTGAATATGGACACCCCCAACACAAATTAATATTTGATCACGTTAAAAATATAACTAAAAATTTTTATGTATTTAGCAAATCTAATAATAAATTAGAAAATAAAATATTAACTAAAAAACTTGATCTTCTAAAATTATATAAATCAGAACAAGACATAATTAATCAAATTAAAGATAAAAATGGAGATTGGTTTAAAGATAATAATGACACTAATTATATTGAGTATGAAGAAATAACTAAATATAATCCTAAAAAGGATAAAAATAAATTTATTCCATGTTATGAAAAATAAAAATTTAGTTATAATTGAATGTTATTGTGATACAGAAGAAAAATTATCTTTATTAGATAAAATGATAACCACATTAAATGATAAGTTTGATATACTAGTTACCACACATTATTTTCTTCCTGAAAGAATACAAGCCAAAATAGATTATTTAATATATGATAAAAGTAATCCAATACTAAAATATCCAGAAAGGGGAATGGAATTTTGGAGAAAGATTAGCAATATAAAAATAACCCATATAATGGATGATTATGGTTGGACAGTTTATAATCTTAAAAAAAATGCTATTTCATTTTGTGCTGATTTAAATTATGATTATTATTCTTTTATTAATTATGATATAGAGATAACAGAAGATTTAGTTCATTTGCTTAATAATCCTAAAGATTTTATTTGTACTAATTTTTTAGATCCCATATCAAAAAAATCATTATTCCCTAGTTTACTATTTAATATACTAAGTAAAAATAATGCTAATAAAATTTATAGTTTAATTGATAAAGAAGATTATGTTAAGTCCGATCCTAATACTAATAAGTCTCTTTACTCAGATGCCGAGGCATATTGGGGTTATCTTATTTCTAATTTTAAATATAAAAAAATAACTACTGAAATAGTTGGAATAGCTAATACAGGCAATCCTGATGTGTTAAATTATAATAAAGTTAATGATGATTTCAAATTATTTTTTGATTATAAAAATAAATTATTATTAGTATATGATAATCATGATAAAAAAGATATTAAATTAAATATAAATGATAATTATCATGTAGTCAGTAATAAATTTGAATTAATTAAATTATATAAAGCAAATAAATTAGGTTTTTATGATAATGAAAATTATATTAACCTTATTCCTTCTTATAATAAAAAACATTTAAATAGAATAGAAATTTTAAAAGAAAATTAATATTTATAATCAAATAAAATAAATTATGAGTAATAAAAAGTTATCAGAAAAGGAGTTGCAACAGTTAAAAGATTTTCAAGTCCAAAGTAATAATATAATTTTTGCTTTAGGACAATTACATTTAAGAGAAGTCTTTACTAAAGAAAGTAAAGATAATCTTATTAAAGAATATAAAGCTTTAAGCTCACAATCTGATTCAATAGCAAGAGATCTTCAGGAAAAATATGGGGAAGGTAGTATTGATTTAGAAAAAGGAGAATTTATTAAATCAGAATAGTTCTTTAAGAAAATCTTTAATATGTATAATAAAATAATAAACAATAATAAAATAACATATAAAGATGGCAGAAACATTATTATCTCCAGGTGTATTAGCTAGAGAAAATGACCAATCATTTATAAGTCAGCAACCCGCAGAAGTAGGAGCAGCTATCATAGGACCTGCCGAATTAGGTCCAGTTGAAGTTCCTACATTAGTTACTTCATTTAGTGAATATACTGCGGTATTTGGTAGTACTGTACAAAGTGGTTCAAGGTTTTATTCTTATTTAACTTCTTTAGCCGCAAACAATTATTTTCAAAGTGGTGGAAACAGTCTATTGGTAACAAGAGTAGTACCGGAAAGTTTTTCTTCAGCTACTAGTTCATTTGTTAATTCAGTAGATGGAGAACCTTTATTAACAGGTGATTCTAACTCTGCAGCTTTATCAGCTAATATAACTGATGGTGGGACAACATTTACTGGTTCAGGTGCAGGAACAGATTTCTTCTTTACTAATGCTAATTATACTGCTAGTGGAGCAGGTACAGGAGCTACATTTACAATAACAGCTTCTAATGGAGTTATAGTTTCAGCTACAGCTTCAGCAGCAGGCAATCATTATAAAGTAGGAGATACAATAACTTTTAGAAATGTAGATAATGGTGGTGCACCTATTAAAACAACAACTGAATTATCTGGTTCTACATCATTTGATGGAACCGATACTTATAATGCAGGAACTATTACTATAGGTCCTTCTAGTACTACTAGTACTACAGCTACAGGTACCGCTTGGTCATTAGTTTTCGCTGGTGGTGCTGGTGCTTCTAATTTAACAAGTATTCAAGCAACAAGTGCTGGAGAGGGATTTAAAGTAGGAGATACATTTACATGGGCTAAAGCTGATATTGATACTGCTTTAGGTGGGGGTACAGGTACAACTGATGTTGTTTTAACAATTCAATTAGCAGATGTAACTGTGGATACAGCAACAATTACTTTAGATGCTAGTAATTTAGTAGCTACAGAAGCTCCATTTGTATTAGAAACTATTTCTGAAGGTGATGTAATGAATACAGGAACACAGGAATTAAGTGGAGGTGCTTTAGCAACGGGTTCAGCTAAAAATATACGCTGGTCCGTTCCAAGTGTAAATACAGCTTCTGGTGTATTTAGTCTATTAATTAGAAGAGGTAATGATAATGCAAATGAGCAAGTAGTATTAGAACAATACACTAATTTATCATTAGATCCTAACCAACCTAATTATATAGCAGCTCAAATTGGTGATATAAGTAAAAGATTAGTTAATGAAGGTTCAGATTATTATATTCAAGAATCTGGTTCATATGCTAATTTATCTAAATATGTAAGAGTAAAAGCTGTTAATAAAGCTACACCTAATTATTTTGATAATAATGGAAATGCAAAACCAGAATTTACTGGTTCTTTACCAGCAATTCAATCTGGATCATTTAATGGTGCAATTGGTAAAAATATAGTAGATGGAAGAGTTGCTAATTTCTATAGAAATATAGGAGATGGAGCAGCTTTTGATACTCAGGGTGTTACTGGAAGTGATTATAATAATGCAATTGCTTTACTAGGTAATGTTGATGAATATAAATATAATGTCATTAGTGCACCTGGTCTAATTAATGCAGTACATTCTACACAAACTACTGCTTTAATAAATAATACACTTAATAGAGGTGATGCTATTGCAGTTCTAGATTTAGTAAAATATGGTAGTTCAGTAGCTTCAGTTTCTCAAGCGGCAGCTTCATTTGACAATAGCTATGCAGCAACTTATTGGCCATGGGTTCAAATGATTGATCCACAAACTGGTGAATTAGTTTATTGTCCAGCTTCTACTGTAATACCTGGAGTTTATGTATTTACAGATGCTTCAAGTGAACCATGGTTTGCTCCTGCAGGTTTAACTAGAGGTGCTTTAGGACAGGTAGTTAGAGCTGAAAGAAAATTAACTGCTAGTAACAGAGATACATTATATGAAGCTAATGTTAATCCTTTAGCTACTTTCCCTCAATCAGGAGTAGTAGTGTTTGGACAGAAAACATTACAGAAAAGAGCTAGTGCATTAGATAGAGTAAATGTTAGAAGATTATTAATAGCACTAAAACAATTTATTTCAGGTGTTGCAGATAATTTAGTATTTGAACAAAACACTATAGCAACAAGAAATAATTTCTTAAGTGTAGTTAATCCTTATTTAGAAGGAGTACAGCAAAAACAAGGTTTGTTTGCCTTTAAAGTAGTAATGGATGATACAAATAATACACCAACTGTGATAGATAGAAATGAGTTAGTAGGACAAATATTCTTACAACCAACTAAAACAGCTGAGTTTATTATATTAGATTTCAATGTATTACCAACTGGTGCAACATTCCCAGCATAAAAACAAAAAAATAGAATATTTATAATAAAATAAAAAAATAAAATGGCAGTATTAGATCCCAACGAAATATTTTATACAGCTTTTGAGCCAAAACAACAAAATAGATTTATTCTATATGTTGATGGTATCCCTTCTTACGTAGTTAAAGGAGTTGGTGCCGTTTCACTAACTCAAGGTAGTGTACAATTAAATCATATTAACGTAGCAAGATATGTAAAAGGAAAAACAATTTGGAATACAATCCAAATGACTTTATTTGATCCTATTACACCTTCTGGTGCTCAATCAGTAATGGAATGGGTTCGTTTACATCATGAATCAGTAACAGGTAGAGATGGATATAGTGATTTTTATAAAAAAGATCTTACATTCAATGTACTTGGACCTGTAGGTGACATAGTTTCCGAATGGATTATTAAAGGAGCATTAATTACAGAAGCTTCATTTGGTGATTATAATTGGGATACAGTTGATGCTGCTCAGGAACTTACTATTACAGTACAACCTGATTATTGTATTTTAAATTTCTAAAAATTTTACCCACCCCTTTTTTAAAATTAGCTTGACTTTGTCAAGCTTTTTTTAACTTCTTTTAAAGACTTCCGCGGAAAAATTTGGTTACCTGAGGGAGGAAGCGTATATTTACCCTGTAAATAATTAATAATAATAAAGGTTATGTCAAATACAGTAAAAATTAAAAGAGGTAGACCAAGCCGTAAAGTTGGTAATGTAGTAAGAAGATTTAAGCCATCAACAATGAAG
>VTLG01008001.1_pt1 | contig 19550 bp, 22 predicted proteins | sample 4694571 | NCBI WGS metagenome assembly VTLG01 (sample SAMN12604809, study PRJNA352737) | marine metagenome | biome: ENVO:00000447; feature: ENVO:00000209|ENVO:00000569|ENVO:01000036; material: ENVO:00002151; isolation source: viral sequences binned using virsorter ...
AAGTTTTCATTAAGATCAAATGATACATAGAAATCTAATTCCTTAAGGTATCTGTTGATCAACTGATTCATAACAGGCAAATACTTTTTAATAATACCTGCCTTGATACCAGTATCCCTGAGCATATTAGTAATGACATCGTAATCGTTACGAACTTTCTTAGCGTCAAGTAGGGATTCCTCTACCTTCAAACCATCGCTAGCTAGATCTTTTAATTTCTTTTTCTCTTCCTTTATATTAAGAGTACCTCCTGTAGATATCTTATTCTCTATCTTCTTTATCTCCTTCTTCTTCCATTGTATCTCTTTATTATATGAATTGATTTTCTGCTGTATCTCTCTGAGATCAGACATGATAACTTGTTTGTCCTGTACCTTCTTGACAATAGAATCAAGATTACTTTTAAGTTTCTTTGTAGCAATATCTAATTCATTTAACTGTGTAGAGATCTCAACCTTCTTGGCACTTCTAAGGTTTTTAGTAATTGCTTGTTCACAGGTAGGACAACTATCATGGTTCTCAAAGAACTTATACTCTTTATTAAATGCTTTTCTTTTATCCTTAAACCTAGACTCATATATCTTGAGTTCATTTAGTTCTGTTTCTACATCACCATATGCTTCCAAACTTTTTTCATATGATGCAGAGATATCTAAATTATCAGATACATTGACCATAATAGAATCAATCTCACCCTCAAGAGTTATGATCTCCTCTTTACGTCTAACAGTATTTGCAGAGGATTGTTCTTCAAGAGTAGAAATAAACTTTTGTTGTAGTTGTACCTTCTCTTTTGCGAGATCATATTGATACTCACACTCTCTAATATTTTCCTTTACTCCTTTTACTTTCTCTTTCAATATAGAATTCATAGTAGAGAAGATACGAATATCTAAAAGATCCTCAATAACTTCTCTACGGTTGGGGGGGTTGAGTTGCATAAAGGGAACAAAGCATGACGATCCTAAGACCACCACCTGAGTAAATGATTTATAATTCAACCTCAGTATACTTTGCTCCAGATGTTTTTGCTGCTCATTGATCGCTGCTTCTTGGGAAAGCATTTGACCATCAAGATAAATTTCAAACAACGTAGGTTTGAATCCACGTCGTATCATATAGTCACGGGAACCAATACTAAATTCAATCTCAACGAGCAGATCCCTCTCGTTAACCGCATTCACTAATTGTGCTTTGGTTATCTTACGAAAAGGTTTATTGAACAGACCGAAACAGATAGCATCTAGAAATGTAGATTTACCTGCACCGTTTGCTCCAACTATCAATGTAGCAGGACTTGTATCTAACTGTATTTCACTAAAAGCATTACCAGTTGAAAGAAAGTTCTTCCAACGTACAGTTTTAAATAGAATCATTCGACAAAAATTAATCCCTTGGGGGCACGACTATATCGTCAGGAGTGACAACATAATATTCATGACCGTGTGTAACACAAGCTTGAATTATCTCTCGATCATTCACCTCTACCACTGACATGTCTGGGAAGTCATCAGCTTCCAGAAGTCCAGCATAGCGTAAAGCGTCGTCTTTGTCAAGGAACATGTAAACAACCTTACCATTTGATGCTTGAACAGCGTAAGCACCCTCTTGTTCTTTGCCTTGTAATTGAAGAATGTACATCAAACTAACTCCAGTGCTTCCACGTATAAGGATTTTAATATACTTTTAAGTGCAGGTTTGTCAGAATACTCTATGTCATCAACATATTTTTCTAGTATTGTAAGAGTGTCTTCTTTTTCAATATCAATTTCTTCATTTAGATCTTGTTCAAAAGATGGATCCTCTATAACTTTGATCTCATGTACACCTGCAGCATACAATTGACTAATAAAGAATTCAAATTTGTCAGAATCAGTCTTCTTTTCTACAATAATCTTTATAAAATTACTAGTATAGTCAGCATAATTAAACTTACTACTATTTAACTGATCTTCATTATAGTAAATCTTAGAATATATCTCATAAGGGTTCGGTATAAACTCCAATTGTAGGGTTTCAGTATCAAATATATGGAAACCACGCTTACAATTATAGTCATTCCAATAGATTTGGTAGGGATTACCTAGGTATGTTATGTTCTCTCTCGTACTTCTTTGATGATAATGACCTGAGAATACCTTATCAAACTTTCTATAAGGAGAAGTGGCAGCACCATGATCCATGATGTAACCTCTATGTGCTTCAAATCCATTGAGTTCTAGGTGTCCCATTGCTACTGGACACTTACTCTTTGCTATCAGATCATATGTTTCATCATGATTCTCTGAGTTTATCCAAGGTACAAATAGAATAGGTAGTCCTCCTATCTCTACTTCAGTTGCTTTAGAATATATTTCTACGTTATCATACTCTCCAACTACACTGACTAATGTGTTAACTAAATTAGTATCTTTAAAGTATGCTGTATGGTTACCTACAAGGGAATGAACTGTAACACCCATGTCTTTTAGTACATCAAAATAGTTATGAGTTGCCCACTGTGCTGCCCATATATCTAAGTTTCTGCGGTTGTCAAATGTATCTCCTAAGTCAAGAACTGTTTTGATGCCACGTTTTTTTAGGGTAGGAAAGAATACATTTCTATAAAACTTCTTAAAGAAATCATGGAATATTCTACTGGACTTCCTTGCACCAAAGTGTTGATCAGTTATTATTGCTATCTTCATCGTGTACGTAGTAAAGGTGGAAGGTGTCCTGTCATATTCATGCCAAAGAAATTAAGAGTAAGTCTAGGTTTAGTCCCAAATGTTTTAACTCCATGGTGAGTTTTACCACTGAACAATACAAATCTATTGTAAATATTCTCAACGGTAACAGTCTCAGTGTACTGTTCTCTCATGGAATCCCATGCTTCGTTGTACTCATCAATATCTACAACTCCTTCTTTGTAAAGTTTTTCCTTCTGTTGTATTTCTTCTGGACGTTGGTGGGAAAATCCATGCTTAGGAGTGAAGACCGAAGTACCTGAGTTGGGACAAGGGTTCTTTGACAAGTATACTATACCACCAAACCATGTGTCAATGTCTTGATGTATCCACCCTTGGTTTCTTTTATCCCATTGATCCTCTGCAAATGGTTCTATCTTCTGGAAATGAGCTTGCAACTCCCAGTATGCAGGTATTGTATCATGGTATAGATGGTGGATCTTCTCGCCAATATAGGTAAACAAACGATCATTTTCTAAATGAAGTTGCTTAGTTCTTAGACCTGGCCAGTTTCCTGTCTCAGGTGGATACCATTTTAATTCTTCTGCGAGCTTAACAATTTCATCAGGATCATCGAAGAAGTCATCTACGATGGTTACAGGATATGTCATGCATTACTAATTTTTATTTCTACGTTTTCCTTAATAGTATTATAGTCTGAATGACCTGTTTTGTCATCTGTATGAAATACTTGATCGTATCCAGACTTGGTTAGAATCTTATTCTTTATCTCTAACTGACGTTTTTCTTTCTGTATTCTTCTCAAGAATGCATAGTATATAATCTGAGTAAAATAAGCAAAAGGGTTCTTAGACTTCTCTGGATTGAAGTTCTCTATGTATTGAACACAGTTCTCTATGCCATCACATATCATATCCTCACGGAACATGTAGTTGACAAAATTCGGTTTATATGATAGGTGTGTAGCAATCTTTAAAAAACACTCACCAATGTAATTACTAATTGGTGGTCTGGATTCACCTGCTTCTTTTGCTCTAGCACACTGTGCTTTAAAAACAACAAGTGCTTCTAGAAATTCTTTATTGTTTACATAATGCTCACTCTGTACCCTTTTTCTAACGGCCATATCGGTTTCTCTTTGTCTATATTTTACAAGGTTTTAGGGGGAAAGTCAAGGGGGGCTTGACAAGTGGTAGTAAAGTGTGTACACTACGAGTGTGCGAGTTCAAGGGATGGTTATATACCAAATAGTTTATCTAAGTTAACTCTAGCCTCCTCTACGGTACTTAGGCGACCTTGACCAGTAATAAAGTCACCGCCCAACTTCCTTAGAGACATAGCGTAGAAGATCTGAACCTCAGTATCTACCTCTACTATAGTTATAACTTTATCTTTAGGTATAATAAATTCTTCTTCTCTGGAAAACTTCATCCATGGTTGAACCTTTGCACCAACTATCTTATTTGGTAGAGTTACTTCCTCTACCTGTATGGGGTTCTCTACAATTAAATAATCTCCATTCACATCCTGTACATGTGTTACCATAGAGAGTATTTCTTCCCCAGAGACTAATTTTATAGCCGCGAGGAATTCGGGTTTCTTATCTTTATCTGATTCTGACATCTATAAACTCGTAGTTAAAGTTCTCTTCATTGTATATTTTTACTCTTTCAATAAGATGATTAAGGGTATAGTTCTTTTTAGAACCTTTCGATATGTCGTCTGCAATGTCATATAAGACTGCCTTAGTCTTATGATCTCCTTTCCTTAAGACCCTACCGATCGACTGGAGGTTCCTGATTTTCGATTTCGATGGCGAAGCAAAGACAACGTTATGTAAGTTCCGAATATTAATCCCAGTGCTAAAAGTCCCATAGGATGCCACTATAATACTGTCATGTGTAGTTTCAGCGATCCTTCTTGCCTTTTCTCTGTCCTCAGTATCGACCCCACCGTGTACCAAAAAGACTAATCTATCTTCTCCTACCTTATTATTTATCATGTCAAAAAGGGGCATACCATGCCGTTCAACGTAGTTGAACAGGACGAGAGTGTTACCAGATAGGTCACAAACTAGGTTTCGTATGAATTTATTACGCCCTTCATGCTCAACAAGGTAGTCCATCTCCTCTTGATAGTTATCAAAGGTAGTAGAATCATGCTTGAGTATTAGTACTTTGATTTCAAATTCAGAAAGGTGCCCTTCTTTTATAAGGGTTTCTGTCTTAGTAACCTTATCGACAGTACCAAATACACCTTCGAGAACAAGGCGGTTTGTTTGTGTACCATCCAAAGTACCTGTAAACCCTACGCGATATTTACAATCGTGGAGTTTATTCATGATGCTTGTCAAAGACTTTGCCTTAAACAAGTGTGCTTCATCTCCTATTATAGCACCAAATCTTTCAAAATAGTTTTTAGGTAACTTATATACTGACTGCCATGTGGTAATGATCACATCCTTGTCAGACCTAGGATCAGTACCTGCATATACTTTATGACAATGTGCCTTTGCGTTCCAACCATAGTCCTCAAAATCCTTGTACATCTGCTCTACCAGTGATGTAGTTGGAACTACTATGAGTGTTTGTAATTTCTTTGCTGTCCAGAATCTAGACAGTGCATAGATCATTAGTGATTTACCAGAACCTGTAGGTGAAAGTAATAGTTTACGCTTGTTGCGTAATGCTTCGTAGATACCTTTGTACTGATAGTCTCTAACTTTGTGTGGTAACTTTAATGTTTTTATCCAGTCTCCTAGTCCTTCGGGTGTAATGAACTCATCCACTTCTGATGGAAGTCCGTAAAATTCGTTGTCCCGATGTATGACTTCGTACCCCCTTTGCTCGCAAAACGCAACAATATAAGGGAGAAGACCAACATAAATCTCGCCTGTACCTGGGGAGAATAGCTTAATTTTCCCATCCCAATACCTCTTTTTATAAGCTGACATGAACTTCGCTTGAGGAACCTCGAAGGTAAACTCGTCTGCCAACTCGTATTGAACGTGGGGTTCACATTCTACTGTTAGGTAAACTTCGTTCTTCTTCTTAATGTAGACATTAGATTTCATAACCCTTCAAAAATTTCGCGAACTCAATCGCATTCTTAATATAAAATGATCGGTTATTAATAGCCTGCATAATGGCTTTCAATGCTTCAACCATCTGGTTATAGTACTTGAGTTTAAGAACGGACTTAGAGTATACTTCATCAGCTTCCAGATATATTGGAACATCTGTCTTGATGAGTTTTATGGGAAATGGTTTATCCGCTTTACCAGTATAGTACTCCCACCTATGACGGTAGGTTCGCTTTACATCTAACTCTGCCTGATCCCGTAGGGTCGTAAAGCTATTGTAAAGTCTTAAATATTTAGCATGTAATTTGGGGATCTCTAAACTGTCATGATCTAATTTTTCATCATTTAGTTGTGAGTCTTTCTCCCACATGTCATTCAAAGTTTCTAGATTCATACTTTCTTATTATTTTTATCTGTGATCTCGTACAAGGTATACTTGAAATTTACCTGTGCTGTGAAGTAATTAATGTCAGTTGCTGATGCATCAAACTCAAGTGTACTTAAACTAGTAGGAAATATATTAAAGAAGTTAACTATTGATATTGCATTGTAGTTACTGTTAAGGATAAGTAAACGAGCATCACTCATTTGCTTATCAAAATCCTTAGGTCTACCTTTTTCATTTACAGTATTAAGATACTGATAAAATTCTTCTTGATGCTTAGGGGTTGTAAGTCCCTTTAACCACTTGTAAATTTCATAGTAATTATCCAAGTCTTCATTCACTAAGAAACTCAGGTTTAGATCACCAAAGGTCATCTTATCACCAGGTATTTCATAGTCTTTAACAGGTGTTTGAATTTCTTTACTGCCAATTTCTACAGGAGGTATTGATGCAGATTGACAAAAGTAATCTACGTTAGGGGTTCTACCAATGACAAACTTAAAACCAACTGGAGATAAAAAGTTTTTATTGTTAGGACTGAATAATGTACTATCCATTAGTTAAACACAGGTCTCCATAGGTATTTATTATAGCATAAAAAAGAGGGTCTTACGACCCCCCTTCTAAAAGTTTTAGTGCATTGGTTTAATCGAATACGTTTTTACATATGCGTCTACACGCATTGGGTAAGTCTGCACATTCTATCAGACAGTCAAAGTAATCGTCGATCTTCGTTATGTTGCTTTCGCTTGTAGATGGGTCATCGGTCATACTCCAACCAGCTAATTGGTTATGTGAAACTCTGTTGTGCATTAAAAGCCTCCGTTATTTTACACCATCATATAGAGGGGTAGGTTGCATTTCCTTTCCTCCAATCCTACTATTATGTAGGCGAATCAACACTGTATTTACCGCTACATTGTAATAAAAAGAAATGCCTACGAGTTTATACCTAGACAAAAAAAGAGACCCCTTAGGGTCTCTCTGAAGTGTATGTAACGCGAAGTTTACATTAGGTTAGCAACTTTAACTCTTCTGTAGTATGCGTTGCTGTTAAGGTTACCAGCAGCTTGTGGATCTGAATCAGATAAAGCAGCAAGTCCCTTAGCGAATGGGTTAAGAACCATTCCGTAACGAGTTTTAAACCCGATACGTGGCTGGAATGAATCCTGTCCAATCGCTCTGTACATTTGTAGCGGAACGTAAGGACAATAGAATAATCCTGCATCGTATGCATTAGAACCTTTGTATCCTACAACGTAGTACTGATCAGAACTTACGTTAGCTGAATATGGGTCAATGTATACTCTGTAACGACCGTTGAGTGTTCCAACGAATGTGTTACCAGTGTCATCAATCTCTCCAAGAGAGTTTGTTGCTCCACCGATACCTGAATCGTAGTCAAGAGTTCCACTCATAGCAAGTGCAGATGCTACATCAGCAGATGTGATGATAACATTACCCTTTCCTCTACGAGTTTCCTGTGCGATCGCGTTGGCATCTCTTTCGATCTGGAATAATAGTCCCTTGAATTTCTCAACTGACCATCTTCCATTACTGTCTACGTCTAAGTCAAATACACCAGCGTTAGCTACGTTAGCTTGAGCACCAGGTTTTGCACCTCTGTATACAGTTCTAACAACCTCACGGTTGATTTCAGCAAGTATCTCTGTTGAAAGGATATTTGCTAGTTCAGACTCGGCATCTAATCCGTGGATTGCTTTCAAGTCTTGAGCAAGTTCAACTGAGTAGTCTGCCTTTAACGCTCTACCTTTAGCTTCAACAGCAATTCTGTCGATGCTAAACGCCATTTCCATGAATGCGTTAGATGCTTGACCATCTCCTAGACCTTCTAGATCGCCTGTACCGAACTTACTTGAAGCAAGGTCGTAGTTAGTGGATGTTGTACCACCACCAGAAGCGTCGTTAATAAGACCTGGGTTCTTCTCAGTAGTAGCTGTAGGAGGAGTTCCACCCTTAGTACCAGAGAACTGTGCATCTGGCTCATTGAAGAATGCTTCGTCGCCAGTTTGATTAGTATATCTACTTCTCATCGCAAAGATAAGACCAGTAGGACCAGACATTGGCTGAACGCCTGCGATATCATAAGCAATAAGCTTAGGCATAGCACGACGGATCAAGGAAATCAGTATTGGGTCGAAACCTGCAACTGCACCTGAGTTAGTTGTCTGTGTGTTGATAGGACCAACGTTTGTTGGTGCTTCAGTTAGAACGTTACGCTCTTCTTGTAGAGCACGCTCTTGGTTTTCCAAGAGGATTGCGGTAACAGACTTACGATAGTTGTCCTTAATTTCAGGTAGACCATCATGGTTTAAGACTGGTGCCCACTTCTCTTGGAGTTGTTCTGCATTAAACATGCTAGATTTTCTCCGTTCTTGAGATTGTGTTTACAGTTTAGATTCTCTTAGCGAGTTGTTGTACGTACGCTGACATACTCTCACTAATAGATTCAACTTTTGCTGGCTCATCAGTAGAGATTTCTTCTGCTACTTCAGGTGTCTTTGCACCAAAGTAACTCTCTTTGATTTGTCCAAGCTTTTCACGATACGTCTCCTCAGATTTGAATTCGACTGCTTCGGCAAGAGAAGTAAACTTATCCTTTTGAACTTCTGCAAGTCCTCTAGAATATTCATTCAAGATCTCATTTTTACGATAGTTCCCTACCTGTTCATGCAGTCCAACGTTCTTTTCAATTTGTTCGTTGAGACGGGTCTCCATTTCATCAAGTTTCTCGCTCATATCAGCGACAACATCTAGACTCTCGTCTGGAATGTTGATGTTGCTTTCAATGAACAATTTCTTTAATCCTTCCATAAATGCTTCGGTAACTTCTGAACGTAAGCCACTCTCTATGGCAAGTTCGTTCTCAGTCATCCACTCTTCACAAGCATATGATAGGAAATTCTCTACGCGACCAGCGAACTCTTCTTTGATCTTTTCGAGTTCTTCACCGATTCTGGTCTCTGCTGTCTCCTTAAGTGAAGCAACTTTTTCAGAAACCTTTGCAGATACAGCGGCTTCAAATACAGTTGTTGCTTTCTTTTGGAATTCTTCGTCAAGGTCGGCACCTGCAAGAACTGCAGCGATGTCTTCCTTTACTTCTGTTTCGGAAAGTGTTTCTCCTTCCTTCTCTACATCATCAAAAATCTTAGCGGAAAGTCCACCAGGCATACTGGATGAAGCACCACTTGGTTTTGTTTGTAGTGTAGAATCTTTGGTAGCAGTCACAGGAGCAGCCGCTTTAGCACCTACGTTATCAGGTCCTTCGGGTTTTTCCTTTGTGCTTCCACCAACCTCAACAGCACTGTTTTTTAGGTCGGATTTTTGTGGAGGAACTGCACCTTTCTTGATGGCAGCGTCGCCAGTGGCAGCATCTTCCTCGATTGTTTCTTCAGGAGACGCGGTTTCTGCGATCACCTTTTTGAATTTTTCATCAATACTTGACATTTACGTAACTCCTAAACGGGTAAAAATAGATTGCGTTAAGATTTAATAATATTATTTATAAATCATAAACTTCTGAGTAAAGCCTCAAACGCGGAGATCTTTCTCTCAGCAAGTTCCTCTTTAGAGGGAGCGTTATCAAGGATCTCCTTGACAGCTTCTAACTGTGCTTCTTTGATTGCACCGTCAACTAAACACCACTCCTTACCTTCGTATATACCTTCAACAAAAGCATCAGGTGCGGAAGGGTCTGCTACAATATCGGCAGCAGTGGAAAGAATAAAGTCGTCAGCGACTATAGATGTAGTACCCTCTTTTCTAAGAGAGCCTAAACCTCTGGAAGACACACCTAGTTGTACACCCTCTTCAAGTAAGTTCTTTGCGATCTTACCCATGGGGGTTTCTAATAGTTTCGCCTTTCCAATGAAGTTTTTACCTTCAGGTTGTAACTCAACAATTTTGTGAGATACACGATCCAAGTTAATTGTTGGACCTTCTGGATGACCAAGTTCTCCGAGTGCTCTACCACGTTTGATAAATTCCTCATTGTACTTGCCAACTTCGCGTTCCATGGTTTCGTACTTATACATACGACCATTGCGGTTGGTGATCTCAGTTTGCAAAAAGACACCTTTAATGTAGGTACTTTTCTTACCGTCTTTTTCTTCGGTAAGGATCTCTACTGGTTCAATTTGTTCCGTGATCAGTTTCATCGGTTTCCTCTTCTTCGGTTTCATCATTGCGATTCATAACGTCTGCAGTTTCTTCTGGAGATGCTTCGCCTTCTGGAGGTAATCCAGTGGCACCATCATCAGGAACATGCGGAAACATTCTATTCGCAATATCTAACTTACTAACGTCCACAGCAGCGGCCGCTTTCACTTGTAACATGTCTTTGAGTTTTCCCAGAGCATCAGCTCTGTCATTATCCCAAAGCAAATCAACGATTTCTCGCCCTTGTGTAGCCATAATTAACAGTTATCTAAGATTTATTTATTACCGTTTGCATTTTGAGCTGCGGGTTTTTGCTTTGCTTGCTGAATTTGTGCCTTCTTCATCTCCTGATCAAGCTCTACATTTTCAGCATCTGCATCAATTTGTTGCTGATCTGCAGCAACCAATTGTAATGGATCTATTGCTCTACCAGACTTAATATCGTCTGCCATCTCAGCATCTATTTCTTCCATCTCAGTTTCAGTCTGACCTAGAATCTGAGTGCGGATATATTCAACTGAGAAGTACTTACCAATGTAAGGATCCATCTGTCCAATAACATTTAACTTCTCTGTCATCATCTCTAGGTTCTTTAGTTCCGTGAAATGATTATCATAGAGATAGTCATATTGGATATGCTCTTTCATATCATCCCAGTCTTCAGGAGTAATAATTCCTTTCAGGATGAGTTGAGTTTTTAGAGTGTCATTAAAGACATCACTAAACTTTTTGCGGAGTTTACCCACAAACTTAGTGAACTTTAATTCGTCTCTAGTAATCTCAGATGATCTTCCAAGGTTAAATGATGTAGCAGAATCCAATCTACCTGCAGGAACATTTAACGCTTTGTAAAGTTTTGTTTGGAAATATTGCACGTCTGTCAATTCTCCAAGGTTCTGACCACCTGGTAATGTAGTAATTTCTGTTCCTCTACCACCTTCTCTACGTGGTAACCAGAAATCCTCCATCATTGACATGTATTTTCTATCGTCTCTGATCTCACCAGTGGCAGCATCGTATACTAATTTGTTACGATATCTTCCCATAACTTCACGTAAGTATTGTTCTGCCTTAACCTTAGGTAAGTTACCTACGTCAATGTAGAAAATTCTACGCTCTGGTGCTCTTGATATTCTGTATATAACTAGACTGTCCTCGATCATTCTAAGTTGATTGAGAACTTTAATACCTTTATGTAAGTAAGATAATACGATATTCCTATTGGTATCCATGATACCTGAGGTCACATAACAGATTGCATCCTTTGCAATTTTAATTCCGCTATTTGCAGATGTGTTCTGTAGACCTTTTGGATTGTATATAAAATACTCTTCGCCTTTACCGAAGTCATACTTCATAAACTCGTCTGCAGTTTTTGGTTTTGTTATCTGCCTTACTTTCTTAATCTTATGTGGATCTACGTATCTTACTTCTTTGATTCCATCTTGAGGTCTATCAAGATCAATTACTTTATGATAATATAAACGCCCATCAATGTACCATCTGCGGAACATCTCGTGGGCTTTACTATCAAATCCAAATAGATTTTTAATATACTCAAATTCGTCGCGGATCATAGTCTTTACACTTTCACTAACCTCAAGGTTATCAAGGTTAACATGTACTGGACTATCGTTTTGATCTGCAACGATTGCTTCGTGTATGATATCTTCGATAGCAGAATCCACTTCTGGATGCATTGCCATCTCACGATATTTTTTCACCATGTCATATTCAGTCTTGAAGTTACCGTCTAGATCAAGGTATTGACCATAGTAACCTCCTGCAATATAACTAGTAGCTCCGTCCTCGCTTGAAGGTTGGATAGGAGAGGGAGCTCTCTCCTTTTCCAATTTCTTCTTAAACGAGAAACCGAATAACTCTGCCATGATTTAATTGGTTTCTTATCCTTACTATTTAGTTACCCACCAGCAGTGGATACTCCAACTAAGTTAGTTCCATCCCCACCTGTAGTGATGTGGTACTGATATGCAAACTCAACATCAAATTCTTCGTAAGAATCATTGTTGTCATATGCTATAGCAATTTGTCCCACACTAACTGGCCATGCTCCAACTAGTTCATAAGTACGGATTGGTTCTAATTGGTTAGATCCACCTGCAAACTTGTCTAACTGAGTAACTTGAATACTCTGGAAGATATCAGAAATGTCTGCTTCTGCAACGTTAGCATCAACACCATTTGTTAGTGCGATCCATTTCTCATATGCTGAACGTAATTTAAACGCATCATCATTATAGAATGTTGCTGTCCATGTTTCATAAGTTCTGTCACCAGGAACTTTTACAACACGACCTCTGAATGGTAATTCAACTGTACCTACGTTAGTTGCTGGCAATGCAGCAGACTTACACATATACATGACTGGTTTATCAGAGAGACCATCAAGTGTAGGTTCAACTAAAGTTGTACCGCCTGTTGGCCAATTGTGTTCTACTTGGAAGAGGTTAGGTCTTACACCACCTCTGATTGCTTGTTGGAACGTTAAGAGTCCCAGTGTTTTGGCTTCTACTGCCATTGGTTTTGCTCCTTAATTAATTATCTTTTGGGGACGACCTCTTCAAAGCTAACACCAGTACGTGTAGCGATAAAGGTCAATGTGATGAAGTTGATTGAGCGTGCAGGCTTGATATAGAAATCTGCCTTAAACTCGTTTGAGTCAATGACTGCACCAGTGTTATTGGTTTTGTCACAAACAACCAAGAAATCGGTGATACCTCTTTCAGCCTGAATGCTTCTAAGGTATGGTTCAACAACATTCTTGAAGTTGTTACGAGTAAACTCATCATTAAGTTCAAAAAGAACCCCCTTCGCAGCGTTGCCAATAGTCTTCTCTATCACATTAAAGAGACGACGGACGTTGATGCGATCAAAAGCGGATGGTGAAGCGAGAGCAGTTTTGTCTCCGAACAGAAGGATACCTTGACCAGGAAGAGAAGTAATTGGATTAATTCTATTCTGATAAAGTTTGTCTCTTTCAGTTCTGGTTGGTGAGAATGCTAACTTAACAGCATTCTTGATGGCACCACGATTCAAACCTGCGGGTGAGAACCAAGGTAAACCATTAGCAGTTGTAGCAGCACATAATCCTGCAACATCTCCGTTGCAAGGTACGTAACGATACTTGTCTGCAAATCTGTCGTAGATGTACTTCCAACCATTGTCAAACACACCGAATGATGTTGCTTGCATTGTGTCGTAGAAGTCTACTACGTTTTGTGCTTGTGTTGCTGAACTAGTAACTCCAACAACATTTCCTTTCCATGGTGAGAGGAATGCAATACAATCTTTTCTTGCTGAACTGATTGTTAAAGCAGCAGCTGCGATTGCTTTTGTATTGCTTTCTGCAGATGCACCTGATCCAATGTCACCAGGACCCATGAGTAGATAATCTATCTCAACTGTTTCAGTGTCTGCAAACTCTTGCATTGCTGAGATAATCTCTCCAGAAGTTGCTCCACCTGATTCTGCACCTTTGATGAAAGTATATTCACTAACACCTGAAAGGTCAAATGCAGTTGTAGCATCACTTCCTTTGTTATTAGTGCCTGAGATGTTACCACCAGTAATAGACTGGTTTGCACTTACATCATATATTCCTACAGTTTCATGAGAACCCCAGTAGATCCAATCTGATCCATCAAGAAGTACTTGTGGATAATAGTTTTGAGAACCTTCAGATGTTCTACCATTGTTTGCTTTTGAAAGATAAGTAAATTTTTCAAGAAGCGTATTTGGTGAACCAGTTATTTCGCCAGTTGCGTCATATACTACAACATGTATCTCATCTTTAGATCCACCACGATCAGCAACATAAGGAGAAGTTGTTGGTCTAGGAGCAATTGCAGACCAAGGTAAAGCAGGTTTATTACCTACAGCAGGGTAAACTACTTGCTCATCGTACCAGTTTGCTTTAGCAGTTACGTTGAGGTCAGTAACACCGTTTTCAATAACGTCAGTTGCTACCCAAGTATCTGAAGTAATCAAAGAAACCTTGTTGTTGGCACCATCCCATGCAAAGATGTATCCAGACTTCGCACCATTAGGGCTAGCGGATGCAGTCTGAACTTGTGTACCTATAGTTGATGTGGTAAGAGCACCATCTAATGTGAGGGTGACATCAGCACCTGTATCAATAGTTGCTACGCGAAGAGAGTTCTGATCTGCACCAACGTTTCTTGCTGCAAACCTAAATGGGTTATTTCCTGCGTAAAAATAATCTGCTTCGTATACGTCCTTCGTTGGTATAGAAAGAGTATATGGTGAAGTTACTGAATCATCTGATGCTGTTAGTTGTCCTGATGTTGCACAACGAACTACATCAATAACACCACCGTATGATAGGAAACTTGCAGCTGTCCACCAAGTCTCTGCGTTGTCATCAGTTGGTTCTCCGAAAGTTTCAATTAATTGAGCTTCTGTTGATATACGGATTGGTGTTAATACTGGTCCTTTTAAGAAGGCACCAGCTATTGCTCCAACGTTTACTTCAACCGTCTCAATCGAACCAATAGTCAGATCTCTTTCTTGAATCTCAACTCCTGGCGATAAGAGCGTGCTAGCCATGCGATTACTCCTGATAATAAATCAATTTTTGTCTATAGTTATTTAGAAATTGGAGCTTTTTCAGCGATACTCCCACATGAATGCTTTATCTCCATACTCATCTACTTTGAATTTTTCCCAATCATCATAGTCTGGATCGTTCATATCTATCGTCCAAACATTCCCTTCATTATCTACTATACGTTCGTCTTCTAATCCATCATCAATGAATCCAAAAGGTGCCATGTCTTGTTCGATAGCATTCTTTTGTTCTTCATATATCTTTCTTCTGATATCTTGATCAGTCATTTCTTTGAAGTATTCTTGCTGAACCAACCACGAAAATATAACCAAACACATAACTAAATCGTCATGATACCCTTCATCTGCTTCAAAACTCTGCTTGTTTTGTATGAAAGTAGTTAATTCTGCCACTATATTATAATCTCTTACTAATAACTTATCATCTTCTACGAGAGTTTTTAAGTTAGAGCATCCTTGTGCTTTAACAGTTTTACTCATCTTCACACCCATCTGTGTTTTGTTACCAGAGAATCCCTGACCTACTACTTGACCTGCTCTACCACGCATTGCACACATAAGAACATTTTCATATTCTATGTCATAAAATAAACTTGAAGCAACTGCTTCTCCTATATCATTTACTTCTACTAGAGTGTAAGCATTGTTATAATTCGTTGCAACATTGTATATCACATTAGGAAATAGCATGGGTCTTACATCTTTATCCCTGTATTTTGCTACCAATCTCCATGGTGCATGAGTGATATCTATTACCACAAAGGCAGAGTAATCCTGTGCGAGACCACGAGATACGTCCACACATATAATATAATCATGCTCAGGTATAGGATTTTCATATACGTCGAGAGATCCATTTGTTGTTAATACGTCATCGTAAACTAGTGTTCTAAGTTTAGCAGCACTAATTAAAGTGTCAACAGATCCTAGAAACTCACACTCAAACTCTTGTGTGAATTGTCTTTCGGAAGTGTTTGCTATAGTGGTTTCTTTCCACTTAGCATCTCTGCCTGGTACTTTTGACCAGTGAACTTCTGTCCATGCATATCCATTTCTACCTTTCTGTGCATCTACCCACAACTTATAGAAGTGGTTCATACCATATGGTGTGGATATAATTATTACTTTCGTCTTGGTACCAGAAGTGATAGTAGGATATACTGAACTGAAGAATGCTTCAGCAATGTGATTAGGTACAAAGGCAAACTCATCCAGAAAAATAATGTTGAAAGACATACCTCGGACTGCACTAGCAGAGGTAGACGCTGCCAAGATTTTAGATCCATTTTCTAACTCCATGCTACCTTTATTGTACACAACAATACCTTGCTGTAGCCACAAAGGTAATTGCTCATATGCTAATTGTAATCTTCCGAGCAAGTCTCTAGCAGTAGATAACTTGTTGGCAAGAATACCAATATTAACATTGTCGTTAAACAATGCATAATGTAAAAGATAAGACACGCATGTAGTTGACTTACCAGTCTGACGAGGAAGTTTTGCTATATTGAATCTATGTTCATGAAACTTTTCAATCAACTCTTCTTGAAAATCCCACATCTTAAATGGGACTATACCTTCGTCAAGAGATATAATCTTAATATAATTTCTAGCAAAATAAACAGGATCCTCTTTGCACTTGAGGTATTCCTCAATCTGCTCTTGAGTAAACTGTATTTCAGTACCAACCTTTTTGAGGTTGGGGTTACCTAGATAAAAACTTGATGGATCAGTTGCCATGTGTCACTAAATATTTTTCCGCTTCTTGTTTGGTATCAAACCAATACAGATGTTTATTTATCTGAAGCGTAAATTGTTTTTCAATTTGATCGTAACCGATTACTCCTTCGTAATCAATCCAATCAAGATCTAAACGATCCTCTGGTACTTCGCTCATGACTGAACTCCTCCCTTTTTAGTTCATATTCTAGCATAGATTTCAAGATCTGGGCACGCCCACTATCTCGAAATGCTTCTAGAACACGGAGTTCTGATTCTAATTCTTGTATTCTTGTCTTCATGATTAACAGTTCCAAGCTCTCAATGATTTATTTATCCTACTATCTGGATCTCTAGCAGTCTTTTTAGAAGTAAGTTTCTTCTTCATACCTTTCATTCTAGCACAGAAACTTGCTCTTCGCTTGTTTCCTTTTTTCTTGCTAGGTGCTTTCAAATCAGAGCCAGGATTTTCCCTCTCGTATGACTTACGACCTTTCTCGTTTAGTCCACCAGATTCTTTCTTACCTGATTTCTTTGTCCAAGCAGCTCCTTCTTTAGTTAGATCTTTCTTACCATATGTTATACATGGAGTTTGACCACAACCACAATTTTTCTTTTTATCTAATTGATTGTATGATGTTATCTGCTCTTTATGAGTCTCACCTTTCATAAGCATACCATCTGGCATGACATGATGACCCTTGGGTATTGGTTTACATTTCTGTTCATCATTACAGAAATATTCTCCCTTACCACATTTCTTTTTAGTCTCCTCTCCATAACTATTGAATGCACTCATGGATGCAGTACCACCGTCTGTTGCAGGAGTTGCTAATTCTTCAGAACCAGCTTTGGGTGGTTTCTTCTTTTTGACCTTAGGTTTATAACCTTCAGTTGATAATACAACAGGTGAATCTGTAGGATCAGACTCATGATACTTAATAACCCTACTGCCAGGATATACCTTGTCTGCTATCTTCTGTGCTTGTGGTCTTTGAAGTTTTTGTAACTTAGATCTAAACACAGTGATAGTATATTCTCTCCCTCTCCATACGAGAGTAAGAACATAGTACCTTCCATACATTGTAGGGATTCTAGTTGTCATCCTGTTACTGGATTGTTGTCTTTATCGTGACGCTGATACGCTGCAGGAGTCCTAGCAGTATTGTTAGTATTCCTTGCTTGGTATGTACCAGGTGTTCTCGCAGTATTATCAGTATTGCGAGCTTGATAGTCAGCGTTGAAGTTTTCGTACGTTACTGTACTCCAACCCTCATTACCTGCGAATTGGTTTACCGTAGTCTTGCCTGGTTGGGGACTTACGGGATCACAGTTTTCGTCGTTTCTTTGGTATGCCATGTGACTATTTATCCTTTGATTTTTTAGATGCATTCTTTAGCATCTTTTGAAGATCAGCAGTACTACCAACAAATAATGAGTTGTTAGTTACCACTTTCTTAGCACTCTCTTCTTTGACATTTTTCTTGTCTTTCTGTAGTGCCATCAGTTTGTCTGCTACATCACCTACGTGTTTGATGAGTTGTCCAGCAACTTCGTATGCTCTAGGGTGATCAGAAGACATAGCCAAATCAAGAGCACCGTTGACAGCTTCTTGTCCTTTATCCACCAAGGAGTAAAGATTGGATCGGGCGTATTCATAGTCATCTTGTATCTCGTCTTTTCCTTCCACTTTTTTTACAGGTTGTGGTTTCTCAGGAGTTACCTCCGCTGAGACTGCTTCCACAGTCTCGAACGCTTTATCTAATCCTGTCATGTCTTCGTTATTCATAATATGATATAGTCTCACTAAATCCGAAGTCATCACCACCAGTTAGTAATGCATCATCTGCTGCATCAACTAGATCTATTGGAGTACCAGAAGCAGCTGGTGCAGCTTTGGTTCCATTCTGTGCTCTACGAACTTGTAATTTATTTGGAGAAGTCTTAGCTTTAACATACATAACCTCATTTCCAATTTCAATATAAGATTGAGTAGGAATGTTGCTGTAATCTAAAACCTCGATTACAAGGTTTCTTGCAGTGATTGCTCCTGAAAGTTCTGCAGTACCATCCTTGTCTTTGTCTGTAAGTGCCCTTGGTGTAACCTGATAAGCAACTTGTCTTGTTGCTGTGTCGGAAGGCATAGTAGTATAGATATCTGCCTTTGCTTTCTTGATAGGTCCTTGAGTTCCTACAGGTCCGAAGATGTATGCTTTGACTGTAAAACTGAGACTGACTAGAGTAATTTTCTTATCATCAAAAGATCCTTCATAGTCATCACTGTAATTAATACTATTCAATATAATAGGAATGTCTCTGTAGTCATTCATATCATCAACCATCTTAATAGTGATTTGATAAGAGGGTTGGAAGACTGGTAGAATCTGTTCTAATATTTCTAACGCTTCATCATTAGTTTTAGATATAACGTTAAGTTCAAAATCAATATTATAAGGTACAGGTGTGAATTGTTTATTAACTGAAGAAGCATCTTTTGCTTTTACAGTCAATGTTGTTGGAGCAAGTTTTCTAGAACTGTCATACGAAATACCCGTCATCTCAAAAGATAAACGGGGAACTGTGATCGCAACCTTTTGATTAAGATCTGCCTGTTGCTCTAGTCTTGCTAAAAATTTCTGTCGAGGACCGTATGCTAGAGGAACTTTCATCCTACTGTATATTGATCCGTCTTTGTTTTCTTTTCTACATTCTATATTATTGAAGAGTGTTCCAAATCCTATGACGCACTTTCTAATAATCTTATTGTATGTGTATGCACCTAACATTATAAGTTACCTGATAATCCAAATGGGTTGCCTTCACTGAAGTCAATGATGTCATCTCCGAGACTCTCAAAGGTGACACTTTCAGAGTATTTAGGATCTGCTGT
>VTLG01013264.1_pt1 | contig 19548 bp, 38 predicted proteins | sample 4694571 | NCBI WGS metagenome assembly VTLG01 (sample SAMN12604809, study PRJNA352737) | marine metagenome | biome: ENVO:00000447; feature: ENVO:00000209|ENVO:00000569|ENVO:01000036; material: ENVO:00002151; isolation source: viral sequences binned using virsorter ...
GGTATTCATCGACAACCCGTTGCCGTGTCTTCTTAGAAAATGCCATTACTTCCCTTTCCTTTCTGCACGCTTCTTGCGTCTAAGCGTATGTGGCATTGGTTGTTGCAGCTTGCGAGTATTCTCACGCGCTAATTCTATAGCCCGTTCGATCACTGCCTTATCAGAGGGTTTCATTTTTTCTATCCTCTGTAATGTCTATCAGTGACACAGTTGAGTTGTGGTGATAAATGGTGAACGCCCACTTGCGGTCATTGTGTATGAAGGCAAACTCCTCACCAACACCATAGTCACAGTCCTTTACATACTCGTGACCATCTAAGCTGTAGTAGCTTTCCTCTAAATCAATCATTTACTAACCGCCTCCACATGGCTTGCGTATACTATTCGCATGATCTCTCCAACAGAAACCCTGCGCCCAGCCTGGACTGTTGCATCCGCGCTTTCTTTCAATAGCGTTGCATACATATCGCCAGACATTTCTATTGAAAATGTTCGCCGGTTTTTCAGTGGCTCCGGCTTTGTTCCTAGGTTTTTATACCTATCTTTTTTTGGCATTGTACTCTGTCCTTTCCTTATATAAAGAGAGTGCCGTAAATGCTAGATTCATCAGCTGACGTTCATCTAGCGGTTGAATTATCGTCTCGTCCTCGTCGCCCGATCCGATAAATAGTTCAGCCGGATATGCGTCGGAATATCTCCGGCGTAAAATAACGTGCCTCATGCTCGTCTCCTTTTGAAGCGTTTGGAACGTGTGTTGTATGTCAGATCTGAAAACATGACCCGCAACCTATCAGCACGCCAAAAAGATTTAAGTTTGCGACTCGTGTATGGGCGCATAAAAGAGTCGCGGTTACTGCAAAAATCACTGTGTATCTTGAGTCTAGACACAGGCGTTTTCAGCCGATCATACTTGCGCGACAAAGTTAGCGACCCTAACCATTCGCGCCGGTATCTAATCGAGTGTGCAAAAACCCCGCCGTGTATTGGTCGTGTGTCTGTGAATGTTGCCATCAGTCAATGTCCTCCTGCTCAATGCCCAATGCTTCGTGAATATGTGCCATGGCGGTGCATATCTCGTCCCACTGTTCGTCGTACATAAAATCCCCTTCGGGTATGCAGTCTTCACGAAAACTGTGAAGCGCATCCCAGATCACTTTTAAATCTTCACGCATATTCATCACTCAATCCCCTCAGAATCTACTGTCCCGTCATTATTAAAGACGTGCCATGTGCCTGCGTCCTCGTATCCTTCAATGCGATAAAAGCCACACATATTTGCATCAGGATCATACTCGAATAACTTTTCAGACAAACGCTTGACCCATTTATCCGGCACGCCCCAAGCGGTTGTGAACTTAATCTCAAGCATATCGTTATACTCGCCGGTGCAATCTTCAATAATCTCGCATTGATATGCGTTCCACTTGGTGCCCCAGTTTTCACAATTCCAGTCGTACCAGTTTGGCTTGTCCCTATCTTCTCTGCCAAGCATAGCAGGGGATTTGCGAACCTCTTCGGGTTGTGGCACGCATAAATTAAAGTCTATAAGTCCTGCGTCTTCGTTCTCATTCACGATAAGTTTGCGAATCGGGGCTAGTCCCTTGTCGCTAACAATCTGAATCTCGTTATAACAATGGTTTGGCATCAGTTTAGTTCCCTTCTCATAAGTTCCATTAGGCGTTCATAGCCTTCGGTCTGTTTCATCTCGTCAATAATTTCTTGGGCTTCATCTGCATCTTTTGCGTGATATAAAACCGCACTAATCAAGTTTATGTATTGGTCTACTATCCCCATATATCAATCGCCCCAATCCTTGAAATCATCTTGCGAATCAAAGGCTTCGTTATACGCGGCAATTTCTTCCGGCGTCATGTCTTTAGCGTCAATGCGCGGATCGACATAGGTTCCATTTGGATAGTAATGTGGTGCCCGTGGCCTGCGATAGTAGGCATCTGCCCCGCCTCTATCGGCGGGGCTTCCATGCTTGGGCATATCAGGAATGGTGTATTTATCTGCTTGTGACATGATTATATCCCCGCTTCTTTTGCATACGCCTGCACTTCGGCTAGACCCATGTAGGTAATTTTGTCGCGCAATTCTGCAATGGATATATCTGGGGCGGTTGTATCGCCTTCTTCGTCGTGCCCGACAAAGATAGCTTTGCCGGATATGGGATAGATAAAGTCTTCGTGTTTCCAGAATCGCGAAAACATATCTACTTTTAACAAACCTTCCTCGTCGAAAAATGCGTCAACCTCGCCGGTGATACGGGCGCACTCTATAGACCGGCAATCGCATAACGCATAAACGCGCTCTAAAGACCCGTCATGTTCTTCGACAGTAATTTTCTGGGTATATGGATCAATACAAAAAACGTGCATAATTTTATCAGTCATTAATAGGCTCCAATAATTTCATAATCGGGTTCAAACTATCCGCAATCATCTTGCGGTCTTCGGCTGTCTTGGCTGTCTCGACGACAGCCGCAACATCATTCAAAGCAAAATGCAAACGCATCTCGATCCGAATGTCTTCATCTTCATTCGGGGGCATAGTCTTCATAACCACGCACCGGACTGCGGTCTTTGTAAACATACTCGATGGTATGCTCTTCAAACGCACCATGGCCTTGTGCTTCTAGCGCGTTAAAAAACAACAGCGCGTCGCAATCTTCTTCTAGGTATACGGTGCCATTCTTTTGATAGCTGTACCCTGAAACTTGCGTCTCGATGCCTAGCTGTTTCAATTCTAGGCGCGGCACTGCAAACCAGCCATGCGCCCCGTCTTCGTGTTTAATGTAGTGTCTGCTCATGCCACTTCGCTTTCTTTTTCTTCAAACAATTTCAAAGCGGCGGCGGTGATCATGTCGGACAATTCGTAGTAAGCGATACGGCAGGCCAAGTCGTCATAGCCAACGAAACTGCCCCCCGCTTCTATCTCACCTTCCCAATAGTCAATGCGGGATTGGTGCATCCAAGCTACCATGTCGTGGGCTTTGCTGTAATAGATTACATGCTCCGACATGTCGGCGTATTCGTGCGCCGTTTCGTAAATGTATTCTTCGCCTTGATCCTCTGTCATGTTTTCAACAATATCTCCAGCATATTGTTGTGCTAGTTTTTGGTAGTCAGTCATATCAGTCCCCTTATAGCTGGCGTGTTGCACGCGGTGAAAAACAGTTTTCTAGCTGGCATGTTTGCCTATTCATGTTTGCAATAATCCCCAACACGTCATGGCTAAAGTCTGCGTCGGACATATCTGACATTGCTTCAATGTCAACGCCAGCGTGCCACAAGTCCATGACAAGCGTGCGCTGGTCTATTTGAATGTTGTGTCTTGAAACAAGCGACATGGCGCGGTCTATCGTGTTTTGCATATCAGTCCCCTATATATCGTTTTCTAAAATATCACGCACAAGCGTGTCATCGTTACTACGCAAGGCATCCAAAACGTCATCGTTTTCTAAGGCAAGTGCCGGATCAATTAAAAACTCGCCGCATAGCGCAAAAAATTCTAGCTTTGTCATATCAGTCCCCTACGCATCCAATAATTCTAAAAGTGCCATGTCATACGCGGGGTCAAAAACCTCCGAAAAACTGGCTTTTAGTTTTTTGCGGTTCTTTAAGTCTGCTTTTTCATATGCGTCGCCTAGTGCCGCCGCAAAGCCACCAAAAGTGCCGCCCTGCAATTTGTTAATCATGGCGTTTTCAGTTTCTTTTATATCTTCAATATACGTCGTCATATCAGTCCCCTATGTCGGGGCGGCTTACGCCGCCCCCTGTTCTAGCTTCCAAGTCAATAAAACTTTTGACTCTGCGCCCCATTCGGGCATTACTAAGTCTGCCGCGATAACCTTGCCTAGACGATTCTCAACATAACCGCGACCATTGATCGCGCTTTTATCAGAAACCCAACCGCCGCGCTCTACTTTGCGCCATTGAATTTGACCCTTGAGCAAACCCTTGCGTTTACCGCGAACATAGCGCGGCATATTATCAACGGCTTTGTCACCAAAATAACGTCGAGCCATGTTCTCACCAAACTCGCTCGACAGCCAAGCGTCGCGGGTTCGTATGTCTGCAAAATTTGTCATATCAGTCCCTTAAAAAAATATTAAATTAAAACCACAAAAGAACCATATCATGAAATAACAAAATAACACAAGCAAAAAACGACATTGTTTGTAACTTTTTTTCTATGTATTCTGTGAAAGAAATGTGGTGCAAAATTAACTCAATTAAAGTGTTACAACGTTACAACGTTACAAAAGTGCTTTTTGTTACTAATAACAAAGGGTTGTGTGTAACACTTGTGTAACAGTGTAACGCCTAAGTAGGCCGCGAACGAAGTTTTTAGATTTAAAAAGGTATTTCTTTCTATGAGTGCATTAGAAAAAAAGAACGTAAAAGACACATTAACCAACCGCCAAATAGAGTTTTGTAAACTCATTGTAGATGGGCGGCACTCGAATAGTGAGTGTGCTAGGCAAGCAGGGTACAACGCTAGTAGCGCAAGGTTCCAAGCTAGTCGGTTATTGAACGGGCGCGACTTCCCATTGGTCGCCGAATACATATCTGAGTTACGCGAAGAACGGCAACGCAAGTATGGGGTCGATCTGATAGGCCAGTTAAAAAGGCTATATGAATTGAGTGCGGGTGCCGAACAAGCAGGGCAATATTCTGCCGCAATCAACGCCGAAAAAATTAGATCAGCACTAGGTGGTTTGGTTATAGACCGGCGCGAAGCGCAACACTTGCACAAGTATGAAAATATGACCCGCGAAGAAATAGAAGCACAATTAAAAAAACTACGCTCAGAATTTCCCGCCGCTTTTGTAGAAGCAGAATATAGTGTGGTTAATGAGGAAGCCGGAACAAAACCTGTGGCAACGGGTGAAGAAACACCTACCCCAAAATTGCCACGCAACACGGGTTGAAAACCTAGCTGTTTCTGGTGTGCCTGATGTGCATATTGCCAGTCATGGTGCAATGTTTTGGCTTGAGTTAAAGACAACAAAAGACAACGCCTTAAACATACGCAAGGCACAAATAGCTTGGCATATGGGGTATTTTGGTGCAGGCGGCGTTGCTTTTTTCCTAGTCGCACGCGCCAAGCAGGGCGATCTATTTTTATTTCACGGGCGCGACGCGTTAAAGCTTGCGAGTAACGGCCTGCATAATATGGAACAGAGTGCCGTGTATCACGGCACAAGCTTGCAGGCTTGCGTCGATTGCGTCTTGCGTCTTGCGGGTGTGTATCGTGAGGCATAATATCTTGCGAGTATCCTCTAAGCATAGAAAAGAAGTGAACCGAGCAGAAAGACCCAAGGCACTCGATGCAGGTGCTTTGGGTCTTTCATTGGCAAGGCAATTATTCTGCCGCTTCTTTATTGTGGTGTTCAGTTATTCTCACAGCTTCGTCGAAGTGCCGCTTGAACCATTTAGCCCTTGGTTCGTCTGATACGTTCGTCGCCAGCCCGATATGGTTGCGCACGCACTCATATGTGATTAGCTGGTCGCCAGCCTCAACGTTTGTCCCGTCGCGCTTGTTCCAATACTCTGCCGATCCTTCACTGTGTGTCGGTGCGACGTGACCAATCAATGCTTCCAGAACTTGATAGCGATACCAGAACTCAGCGCAGTTCTTTTCGGTTATGCGTCCTAGCCCGACACCCATTGTTAGCCAGATCAGCGCGTTAGTCTCTGGTCGCAAATATTCTTTGCCTTCTTGCGTGTCGTGTTCGCCTGGCCAGTGCTCGTCGGCTTGCGCCCAAGCGATGTGGTCGGGTACGTCTTTTAAACTCCAATTTAATGCCATGTGATTATTGGGGCTGGATTGCTCCAGCCCCATCCTTCTAATCTTCAAGTGTCCAGTGGTATGATCCCACCGCTTGGGTTAGGCCGCACGCTTCCATGAAGCGATGATAATTGAACCGATCATTGGTTGCGGCTAGGTTTTCGGCGAACTCCTCGCACAATGCGATGAAGAGATCTTCCGGCGTCTCGTGCCTCATCGCCGACATAGTGTCGGCGATGAGTGCGAAGTGGCGACGTGTCATGACTGCGCCAGCCATTAGGACGCCAGTCCTTGAGCGATCTTCGATTTGACTTGATCGAAATCTGCTTCGATAAACTTCGGATCTTCTTGATACGTCATTGTTTTGATCTCTTCTCGTAGTGCCTGCACCTTGTCGCGCAGTGCTTGGTGCAGGTCGCACATGGGAACTTCTATCTCGATTGATCCAGTGACTGTGCCTCCGTCGATAAACTCGAAGTTTTCTGCTTCAAGTTCGATCTCCACATCATCCATGGAGATGGTGACGTAGGAGTAGCCCTCATGTTCGAACACCAGTTCCATGATGTACTCGATGCTCGCGTCTTCGATCCAAGAGTCTTGGACGTCTTGTGTGTCGTCAATGGACACGCTTCCAATAACAGATGCCATAATTGGCTCCCTTCGTTTTGCTTGGCATTATTGCCTCGCTTACCTGATTATATAACCACACCTAGGCTAACAGGTCAACAAGATAATACCCCAAAAAACTTGGGCTATCAGACGCAAATCGCCTAGCCTATCTCAGCCCCTGTGTCAACAAAAAAACAGCCTGTTAGCCCAAATAAATTGGGGGTAACTCGGTCTATATCTTGCGCCTGACCGACGCCGCACCCCTAGGGGTAGTGCCCCACGAGGAGGTACGACGAGTACTAGGGGCACTGCCCCTAGCTGGGTTGATAAATTCATTGTCGTATAATATCGTTCGGGTATGAGCCTAGATGCGATTCCCGACGAGGCGTTACACGAAATCCTCGCACTTCAAGAACAGCTTGCAACTTTAAAAAAACGAGATGCAGCCAAAGATAGGTTTATGTCATTTGCTCATGGCGTATATGATGACTTTATCGAGGGTAACCACCACCGGATAATTGCAGAAAAACTCGAACTTGTTGCACAAGGCAAACTAAAACGCCTAATCATTAACATGCCGCCCCGTCATTCCAAGTCTGAACTAGCTTCATACCTCATGCCTGCATGGTTTTTGGGAAGGAACCCTAGACTGAAAATCATTCAGGCAACGATGAACACGGAACTAGCCACCCGTTTCGGTAGAAAAGTGCGTGATTTAATTGCTGATCCCATGTACACCCAAATTTTCCCAGACACAGATCTCAAACAAGACAGTCAGGCGGCTGGTAGATGGGAGACAAGCAAGGGTGGCGAGTACTTTGCTGCTGGTGTGGGTGCCGCGATGACGGGTCGTGGTGCTGATTTGTTGATTATTGATGATCCACACTCGGAACAAGACGCTTTATCGTCTACTGCATATGATCACACTTACGAATGGTACACTTCTGGCCCTCGTCAGCGTCTACAACCGGGTGGTTCTATCATTATTGTGCAAACAAGATGGTCAAAAAAGGACTTAACGGGCCGGTTACTGAACGAACAAATGAAAGACACCATGTCTGATCAGTGGGAGTTGATAGAATTTCCTGCAATTTTGCCATCGGGTAACCCTGTCTGGCCTGAATTTTGGAACAAGGACGAATTACTGTCAGTAAAAGCGTCTTTGTCCCCTTCAAAATGGAACGCGCAGTGGCAACAAAACCCCACATCCGAAGAAACTGCCATGGTCAAGCGCGAATGGTGGCAGACTTGGACAAAAAAGAAGATCCCACGGCTTAAGTACATACTTCAGAGCTACGATACGGCGTTTTCCAAGAAAGAAACGGCTGACTACACAGCGATTACGACATGGGGCATCTTTGATCCTGATGAGGACAACACCGAACACATCATTTTGTTGGATGCGATGAAGGGTCGGTACAATTTTCCCGAACTGAAGGAAGTTGCAGCAGAGCAGCACGAGTATTGGGAACCGGATATGGTGTTGATTGAGGCAAAAGCGTCGGGTCAACCACTGGCAGATGAATTACTCAGGATTGATATACCTGTTTTGACGTATTCACCGGGTCGATCCAAGGGTCGTGGTGGTATCGACAAGGTTACTCGTATGCACATGGTTGCTCCGTTGTTTGAGGCTGGTCGAGTCTGGGCACCAGAGGAGACTTTTGCGGAGGATGTAATTGAAGAAGTTGCTTCTTTCCCAAAGGGCGACTACGATGACTACTGTGACAGCATGACGATGGCACTTATTAGATTTAGGCAGGGCGGCTTTGCGTCGTTAGAGGAAGAAGAGGAAGATCCGTACTACAGGCGCAAGAAATATGAGTATTACTGATGGATCCTTTATCGACAGGACTGGCTGGTATCGCACTTGTGCAAAAATCGGTCGAGTTTATAAAATCAAACATAGATACTGCCAATGATATTTCGCAAATTGCGGGGGCGGTGGAAGGACTTTTTGCGGGTGAAAAACAATTACAACAGGAACGGTTCGGTAACAAAAGTATTATCGGGCAGAGTAAGGATGCTGCACACACTATTATCGACGCAAAATTGGCGCAGGAACAACTCCGCGATATGCAAACTCTTATCGACAACCGGTTTGGATACGGAACGTGGAGACAAATCATTGCTGAAAGAAACAGGCGTATCCGTGAAGAAAAAGAAAGAATAGCTGAACAAAAGCGTATTGCTAGACAGAGGAAAAAAGAACGGCAAGAACTTCTTCTAGTGATTGGTTCTGTTGTTGTCGTATCGGCGTTATTTCTTCTAGCCGTTGTCGGTTATGTCAAACTGGGCTAGGCTGATTCATGGCAGAAAAAAGATATGAGTATGGTCGTGTTCCAAGACCCCAGATTGAAACAATGGCCCCAGACCGTAGCTCGTTTCTTGGCACTGGAATCATGGGGCTTTCAGATTTTATCTCAGATATCTTCACGCCAGCTAGACGCGAAATTATAGAAGAACCAAAAGTAGATTTTTTCACTGCTAAAGAATACCAAAAAATAAACCCTGGTTTCTTTGCTGATAGTGTCGTTGATCCTAATGAGATGATAGCAGTGCAGCAAAGTGCTGGTGTTTATGGTGAGCCGGAGGTTGGCTTTGAATATATGCCTGCTGCAAGATTCGCGTCGGACGCTGTTGATTATGTGAAAAGTTTTGTTACGGATGAGAAAACACGGGACGCGGCGGCACAGACTGCTGCCAGGATTCCTGGTATTGTGGCTGATGAATTAGAAAAACAAAAAGAGTCGGTTGCTGTCGGTAGAACTGTTTATGACCCTGAGACGGGATCGACGACAACATTCGATCCTCTTGTTGCCGGAGTCGGGACACTTGCAACAGCTAGGTTGATAAGTGGTATGCCTGATGATGCTGTTGGTGTCATGGGTGGTTCTAGAGCCGTAGGGTACTTTGAAAAACGTAACAACTATTTCCAATCGCTGTCTGATGACAAGGCAAAAGGAAAAGATGCTGATGAATTTAAAGCCTATAATAAAAGCGGCGGTGGTTTTAAAGATCCTCTTTCTGAAGACTCTGCCTTTAGGTTTTTAATAGACTCAAGAAAAGCCAAACTCAAACCAGAGTTTATTGTGGATTTTGAACCAACGAACCCTGGTCTTCCTAAGACAAGATCAGTTGGAAATAAAACAGAATTAGATGAACTAGAAACTTACGATACACCTGAAAAGGCTCGTAAAAGGGCTGGTTTTAGCCTAACAAACCTGTTGGTTTTAGAAGACGTACTAGATTTTCCTGAACTTTATAAGCGATACCCGACGCTAAAAAACTATTCTGTAGAACGTCTAAGTGCTGACACTGGAGCAAAAGCTTCTTTTAATGAAAAAACCAAAACCATAAAGCTAAGAGCTTTTGAAGCGGGAGATGAGGACAATGCCGTTTCAAGCTTATTGCATGAAGTGCAGCACGCGATAGACGATATTGAGGGAGTAGATCCTGGGACTAGCCCCTCGTTGTTTAAACCTTTTATGTTTGAAGAAATGAAACAGGGGTATAAAGAAAAATTAAGCAAAGCTAACGACGCTGTTGAAAAGGCTAAAATAGGGCCAACATTTCAGGTTCGAGAACTTTATGAACTATTTAAAAATAAGCCTACTGGAGAAGGCGTAATATATGGAAACGAGGCACTTCCGGGTGCCCTTAAAATTTTGCCGGAAGATGAAAGAACAAAGGATGTTCTTAAAAACTTACAAAAAGCTTATGAGAACATAAAAAACAATCCAGAGCTAGAAGCACGCATAAACGCTGGTACTCCTGACAGTGCCGTTCTTGTTGGGGATGGGGCAGAATCCGGTATACTTCAGGTAAAGTATTATAGAATTATGCAAGACTTGTTTGGAAAAGATACTGAAGCATCTCTTTTTAGTAAAACAGATGATAGAACTGATAAACAAAATATTGTCAAAGAAGTATTTGAGATAAATAGCCGCCTTGATCAACTTGACGAAATTGAATATGAAGCCTTTGATAAGTACTACAAAACAAAAGGCGAGATAAACGCTAGGGCAGCAGAAGACTTTTTCAATAGCACAGAGCTTCAAGACTTTTACCCAGACATTTTAATGCGAAAGGCTCAAGAACGTCCTAGCGGCGGCAGGTTATTTCCAGCTGATGCTACTTTTGATGACATCATGAGAGGGATTATACGAAAAGATGAAATAGACAGCCTAGAAGGGTTGAGCAAGGGCGGCGAAGTTAAGAAAGGAATTGGTTCCATGGCGAGAGAGGTGTTATAAAAAATCATGTCACAGTCACAATTACCGCCGGGAGCGATGGTTGACTCTGCAATGGGTGCGGGTGGTACGCCTCAACTCGAAGAGGGCATCGTCGAAGTTGAAGCGCAGAGTCCTGGTATCACGGAAGAAGCGATAGAGCAACTGATTCTTGATCTTGGCGACGAGGATCAAATAAACCCCGAAGAAGCCCTACAAGATCAGGGCCACACTTCTAACCTTGCAGAATCTTTGGATGACCGCACGCTTGAAGGGATTGCAAGTGAGCTTGTTGATGCTTTTGAAGATGACCTTGATTCACGCGACGAGTGGGAACAGGCACTATCCAAGGGTCTAGGCTTACTAGGAATTAGTTACGAAGAACGTGATGAGCCATTCTCTGGTGCGTCTGGTGTAACACATCCGCTTATATCAGAGTCGGTGACACAGTTTCAGGCGCAAGCATACAAAGAAATACTTCCCGCAGCAGGGCCGGTACGCACACAGATACTTGGGGCACAGACACCGGAAGCTGAAGATCAGGCAAAGCGTGTCGAAGACTTTATGAACTTTTACATCATGGAAGTGATGGAGGAGTATGATCTGGACACTGACCAGATGCTTTTTTACCTGCCATTGGCTGGTTCGACATTCAAGAAAGTGTACTTTGATCCGATTAAAAATCGTGCGGTAGCTAAGTTTTTACCAGCCGAAGATGTTGTGGTGCCATATTCGGCAACCGATATCCGCACAGCAGAACGTATCACTCATGTTTTGAGAACCTCTGAGAATGATCTGCGTAAGATGCAGGTCGGTGGGATATACAGGGATATTGAGATATCACCCTCGCAACTTGATGCTGATTCAGATGAACTGAAGGATCGTTTGAACGAGATATCTGGTGTACGTCCGTCTTATCAGGACACTGGATACACGCTTCTTGAGATACACACTTATCTTGATATTGAAGGGTTCGAGGACACTGATATGTCTGGTGAGCCGACAGGCGTGAAGTTGCCTTACGCTGTAACGATAGACCGTGACAGTAATCAGGTGCTTTCAATTTACAGAAACTTTGAAGAAGAAGATCCAACACGCACGGCTCTTCAACACTTTGTACATTACAAGTTTTTGCCGGGGTTTGGTTTCTACGGCTTTGGTTTGATCCACATGATTGGTGGTTTGTCTCGCGCTGCCACTTCTATCCTGCGTCAGTTGATTGATGCTGGCACCTTGTCAAATTTACCGGCTGGGTTCAAGGCTCGTGGTGTTCGTATCCGTAATGATGATGAACCCTTACAGCCCGGTGAGTTCAGGGACATTGATGCGCCCGGTGGTGACATTCGTAACGCTATATCACCGCTACCGTACAAAGAACCTTCGGGAACTTTGGCACAGTTGCTTGGTGTGATTGTTGATAGTGGTCGCAGGTATGCTTCGATTGCTGATAATTCTACGGGTGACATGAACACTCGCGCACCAGTAGGCACAACAGTTGCATTGCTGGAACGCGGATCACGAGTCATGAGTGCTATCCATAAACGGATGCACTACTCTCAAAAGCAGGAGTTCAAACTTCTTGCTACCATCATCGGTGATACTGTTGATGCGTATCCTTATCAGTTGCGTGTGCCTGCACAGGTCGCACCACAGGATTTTGATGGTCGTGTAGACATCATTCCGGTGTCAGATCCAAACATCTTTTCCGCTGCACAACGTCAGGCTTTGGCACAGACACAATTACAGATGGCGGTGCAGAATCCTGAGATTCATGATTTACGCGAAGCATATCGTCGTATGTATGCCGCGCTTGAAGTTAAGAATATCGACGAGTTGCTGCCTAAGAAACCTGAACCGCAGCCTCTTGATCCAGCGGCTGAGATGGCGAAGGTTTTTTCTGGTCAGGATTTCAAAGCGTTTCCACAACAGAATCAAGAAGCACACATTACGGCTTATGTGCAGTTGTTACAGAACCCGATTATGAAAGAAACCAAGCCTGTTAAGGCAGTGTTGATTTCAAAACTGTTTGAAAGAATAGGATTTCTTGCACAGCAAGTGGCGGCTCAACAAGTGCAAGCACAATTACAGCAGCAATTACAACAGATACAGGCAACAGTTACTGATCCTATGATGGCACAACAAATGCAGATGCAAGTGCAAGCACAGGCTCAACAACAGTTGGTGACTTCTATCCCACAAATTACGGCACAGCTTATTCAGAAATATGCGCCAACAATATCGCCGCCTGAAGCACCTGATCCGCTTGTTGGTATTCGCCAAGCTGAAGTCCAGATTGCTGCCGCAGACCAACAGCGCAAAACGCAAAAAGACCAGACCGATGCAGCCCTCTCAGCCGCACGCATACAACAGTCAGCACAGCAGGCTGAAGATCGTCTGGACACTCAGATGGAGATTGCTGAGAAGCGTGATGAAACAAACAGAGAGCGCATACAAACACAGGAAGAGATTGCTGTAATGAAGGAGTTGAACAAGGGATGACTACCCCGAAAAATAAACGCACTTTGAAAAAGGTCATCAAAGATTTGAACAAGGCATCAAAGACACATGCGCGTCAGGCAAGGACTTTGAAAAAAGTTGTAAGTTCTAAAAGAAAGAAGAAAAAATGACATCTGTTTGGGCTGGTCGTTGGGGTCAATATTTTGCGTTAAAGAAAATGGCGCATGAATGGCACAAAAAAGGTTTGAGTATGGATGAGATAGAGATACGGCTACGCAGAGAACTAGAAGGTGTGCCGTTGAGAGTGGTCAATGGCTAGAGAAACAAAGAAGCTACAACGAGGGAGCCGCTACGAGGCTCATGATTTAGATAATGATGGGGTCGTTACAGACGAAGAGATAGCTCGTGAAAAGGAGATGATTGAACTCGAACTGCGCGAAGAAAAAGCTAGGGCACAGCAGTTCATGGCGTGGACTGCAATGGCTAGTATGATTGTTGCAAGCGTGGTTTTGTTTACACCCATAGTCTCTGATAGCCGGGTCGCTGGTTTGGCTGATCTTTTAGGTTTGTTTTACATTGCACAGGCAGGGGTGGTTGGAACCTACATGGGCACGACAGCATGGATGCAAAGAAAGTAATCTATAAATACAACGGCCCGTTGAACAAATATCGTGAGTATAATTTAATGAGAAAAAAGCAACGACGACTTAGGAAAGATTGGTCTGCTAAAAACAAAGGGTTCAAGGGGTACTGATGATGTTAAGTGTAATAGGTTCTTTGATAGGTTTTGCCAGCAGCACGGCTCCGGCGATTGCTGATCATTTCAAACAAAAGAGCGATCAGAAGTTTGAACTAGAGAAGATGAAGTGCGCGGCTGAGTTGCGCAAAGACGGTTATGACTTTGAACTAAAGGCGTTTGAGGCGCAGGCTTCGGACAAAGAACATGACAGGTTGATACAGCATGACATCAGCATCAACAGCGGCACAGGGATTATTTCTGCACTACAACGTTCTGTCCGTCCGGTAATCACTTATTGTTTCTTTGGTTTGTTTCTGGCGATTGAAATTACGTTGTTGCGTGAGGCATTGAGTAGCGGAATGAGTGTAGCTGAGTCTCTCAATGTGTTGTGGGATGAGGATACAAAAGCGATCTTTGCTGCTATTATTAGTTTCTGGTTTGGTTCGAGAGCCATAGATAAAGCACGAGGAAAAGGATAATTTGATGCCGTTGAATAAAAAAGGTGAGAAGATTATGGATGCCATGACAGATCAGTATGGCAAGAAGAAAGGCAAGCAGGTTTTTTATGCTAGTCTTAACAAAGGTAAAATAGGAGGTGTAAAGAAAATGAAAGATGGTGGTGACGCAAAACTAAAAACCCCAATCGACGATCTGCCCAATCCCGGTTTGAAGGCTCTTGCTCAAACTGAAAAGGGTAAGAAGGCTGTAGCTAGAATGGGTTTCAAGAATGGTGGTAAGGTTGCCAAGGGTGGCAAGTGTCCTAGTCGCGGGACAATTCGTGGTACGGGTGCGGCTATATCTGGTGTCGGCTTCAAAGGCGTCCGATGAACCTTGTTGACTTCGTAACCAAATACCGCAAAACTCTGAACAATCGCATAAGTGATTTAACGATTACTGTTTCTAGCGGGTCTATAAAAGACATGGAACAGTATCGCAGCATCGTCGGTGAGATACAGGGACTCTCAACTGCACTAGATGAACTAAGTTCCCTGCTAAAAGGTTTTGATACAGATGACGAAGACGTTACTGATTCCTGACTACGCAAAAGCGGCGATAGAAGCAAAAAAGAAAGCCGAATCTAAACAGAAAGCAATGGAGAGAGTACCGCAGCCTACGGGTTGGCGTATTCTTGTCATGCCATATCGGGGGCGACAGAAGACAGATGGTGGTGTTTATATCCCAGATGCTGTTGCGGATCGTGAGGCACTTGCAACTGTGGTCGCATATGTCGTGAAAGTCGGGCCGCTTGCCTACAAAGATCCTGAAAAATTTGGTGTAGATATGGAGCCTTGGTGCAAAGAAGGCGACTGGGTTTGCATTGGTCGATACGCTGGTTCTCGCTTCAAGCTAGAGGACGGCGAGGTTCGTATAATTAACGACGATGAAGTAATCGCTACGATTATAGATCCAGAAGACATAAAAATTTAGGAGAACAGTATGTCTGAAGCAGAAGTAAAAGAAAATCAGGAAGAATTAGACCTAGAAGTTGAGATTGAAGATGACCCAACCCCAAGTGAATCTAACCAAGTTGTTGAACAACAGACCCCATCTGAAGATGCTGGTGAGGAGACAACAGATGGAGTCGAAACCACCGAAGATTCGGAGGACAATGCCGAAGAGTTATCGGAGTACACACAAGGCGTACAAAAAAGGATAGACCGCCTTACTAATAAAAGACGCGAAGCAGAGCGTAGAGAGCAGGCTGCTCTTGAATATGCTGAGTCTATGAAGAATCAGCTTGAACAGATGCGTGAGCAAAACCAGCGTAATGCGTCTTCTTTAGTTGGTGAGTTCGGCAGTCGTGTTGAGTCGGAGTTGGAAGCTGCAAAAATTGCGTATCAGAAAGCACACGAAGAAGGTGATGGAGAAGCCCTGTTTCAGGCGCAGCAAAAGATTAGCCAGATAGCAATAGATCAGGCAAAATATCAAGAGGCTAGGAACAGACTTGAGGTTGAAAAAGAAGCTCCAGCACAGACTGTTGATCCGGTTCCGGCACAGACTCGCGCACCAGCCGCTGCACAAGATCCTGATCCTAAAGCACAAGCTTGGGCAGATAAAAATGATTGGTTCGGTGAAGACCAATCAATGACATATGCTGCATTTGGTATACACCGCAAGTTAGTTGAAGAGGGTTATGACCCTAGTTCAGATGACTACTACGCAGAGATTGATCGTCAGATGAAAGAAGACTTTCCTAGTAAGTTTGAAAAATCTGCTCCAAAAAGCGGAAAGCCACCCGTTGCAGCAGCGACAAATTCTTCTTCTCGTTCGCCATCAAAACGTAAAAGAACAATAAAGCTGACAGAATCAGAAAAGGCGATAGCTCGAAAACTGAATGTTCCATACGAAGCTTACGCCAAAGAAGTTGCAAAACTAAATAAGGATAGATAACATGACTGAGAAACGCATACCACGAGAGTCGCAAACTCGCAAAAAGACTGCGCGAAAAACTCCTTGGAAGCCTCCTAGTATGCTGGAGGCACCTGAAGCCCCCAAAGGATTTATCCATCGGTGGGTAAGAGTCGGCATTAGAGGTGAGGATGACAAAACAAATGTTCATTCCAAACTTCGAGAAGGATGGGAGCCAGTAAGATCGGATGAATATCCAGATTTTGAGGCACCCACAATCGACGAAGGTAAGTTTCAAGGTGTGATTGGAAACGGTGGGCTTATGCTTTGCCGGATTCCAGAGGAAACGGTTTCTGAGAGAACTGCTTATTTTCGGGATCAGACCCGCAACCAGATGAAAGCCGTTGATGAAAACCTCATGAGGGAGCAACATCCCTCGATGCCGATACAGAGTGATCGGCAAAGTCGTGTAACTTTCGGGGGAAGAGGCAACGACTCCTCCGAATAGAACTGAAATGTTTGTTAGGAGTATAAAATGGCAAACTCAAATGGTGCATTTGGCTTACGTCCCTACTCCAAAGTTGGACAGAATACAAACAGCACTGGTATGACCGAGTACCGTATTGCCTCCGATAATTCAAACGTCATCTATACAGGTTCTCCAGTTATTCCACTTAGCACAGGTTTTATCGACATTGTTGGTGCAGCCGCTGGTGGAACTGTAGGTCTGTTGGGTGCGTTTAACGGATGCGAATACGTTAGCTCGACTACCGGTGAGGTCGTGTTCTCAAAACATTGGCCTGGGTCGGGTGCAGACAGTAATTTTCCTGTCAGAGCCTTCGTTTTTGACGATCCCCTACAACAGTTTGTAGTAGCATCTGACGCTTCGCTAACGAATGAAGCGACTGCTCGTGCCGCAATCTTTGCGAACGCGAACTTCTCTTCGGGTACTTCTGGTAGTACGACTACTGGTAAGTCTTCCGCAGCGTTGGCAGTCAGCACAATCGCTACAACAAACACCTTGAATCTTCGGATCATGGGGATTGTTGATGATGTCGAGAACGCAGATTTTGCGGCCTCTGGCATTGGTGTAATCGTGCGTCTAAACAACCACTTCAATTCACCGAATGGTGCGATTGCAGGTGGCACTGTTTCGACGACAGGCGTATAGGAGTTTAGGTTATGGCTATTTCTCGCGCACAACTTGCAAAAGAACTCGAACCCGGCCTCAACGCCCTGTTCGGGATGGAGTATAACCGTTACGAAGGCCAACACGCTGAAATCTTCGACACAGAGGCTTCTGATCGAGCCTTTGAAGAAGAGGTCATGCTGTCTGGTTTTGGTGCTGCTCCCACTAAGTCTGAAGGTTCAGCAGTAACTTTCGACGACGCACAAGAGGCATACACTGCTCGTTATACACACGAAACAGTAGCGGCGGCTTTCTCCGTAACGGAAGAAGCTGTAGAGGATAATCTGTATGATCGTCTCTCATCTCGTTACACTCGTGCGTTGGCACGGGCTATGGCTCACACGAAGCAGGTTAAAGCTGCTGCAATTCTCAACAATGCTTTCGACAGCACCAAAAAAGGTGGCGATGGCAAAGAGCTTTGTGCAACTGATCACCCGCTTACTAATGGTGGCACACTGGCTAACGAACCCAGCACTGCTGCTGATCTCAACGAGACATCTCTCGAAGATGCTCTGATCAGCATTGCTGGTTTTGTTGACGAGCGTGGTTTGATCATCGCCCTTCGCGGGTCGAAACTAATCATTCCGCGTCAGCTTCAGTTTGTTGCAGAGCGTCTGATGGCTTCAAATCTTCGTACTGCCACGGCAGATAACGACACAAACGCTATCCGCAATATGGGAATGTTGCCGGAAGGTTATGTCGTAAATGATTATTTGACAGACACAGATGCGTTCTTCATCAAGACGGACTCACCGAATGGCTTCAAGCACTTCGAGCGTCTGTCGCTGACAACACAAATGGAGCCTGACTTCGATACAGGCAACATGCGTTATAAGGCGCGTGAGCGTTATAGCTTTGGCTTTAGCGACCCACGCTGCGTGTTCGGTTCACCGGGCGCGTAACTTTCCCACGCCAGAAAGGGGGCGGTTGTTTGACCGCCCCTTTTTTTGTGTCTATACTTTAAGAATCCTGACAGTCACATGGTGTGACTGACACTAGCCGCGACAGGAGATTTACATGGCTAATTCAACATTTTCGGGGCCAGTGCGCTCCAAAGGTGGATTCACTTCAATCAGTGAAAACGCTACAACGGGAGCTATCACAACGCTCTCAAGCATCAGTTCAACAGGCGTATCGTCGTTTGATGCAAACACACTCGCAACCGAAGCCGGAACAGGTATCACAGGTGGTACAGGCACGATCTATCGTAGTTCTGTCCAGCGCGTGGGTGGTATTATTACTACTCGTATTCTTATCGACCTGACTGGTTTGCGTTCAACTGCAAGTGGTGACATCATCGGTGTGAATGGAACGTCTAACGTATGCCACATTGGTCAGATTACAGCCGCTCAAAACGGCACAATTCTGACAGGTAGCATGGAGTGCTTTGAAGCACCTGCTGGTGGCGATCCAGACATCAACGTACATTCGGCTACAGAAAGCACAGGTGTGGAAGACGGTGCTATTTCTGGTCTGACAGAAACTCTTTTGGTAAACGCAGGCGATGCTACTCTTGGTAGTAAGGTCTATTTCTCAGCTGTACCTGCTGCGGATGAGTTCTTGTACCTCACACTGGGTGACACAACTGACGCTGATTATACTGCTGGTAAACTCTTTATTGAATTGATGGGTTACGAAGCCTAGTAACGAGAGGGGGTAACACCCCTCTCCTTTTGATAAGGAGTTTAGCATGGCAGGTTCAGATGTAAAAACTACTCGTGTAACAGCGACAGGCACGGCATCTATAGGCCGTTGCCGTTTGTTGCAGGTTCTTGTTACATCGGGCGGTTCAGGAACACCCGAACTAAAACTTACCGATGGGTCAGATTCTGGTGCAACCAAACTGCATGTTGATTTACAGACGGGTGAGACAGATACGATATCAATCCCAGCACAGGGCATTTTGTTTGAGACAGATGTAAACGTCCATACGATAGATGATATCACTTCTGTTGTGTTCTTTACTGCTTAGAAAGTAACAACAGGGGGACGAGATGGTTCTTCAGGCTTCCGGTTCTGCAATAAAGTTTTCTGAAATCCAGTCAGAGTTTGGAGGCACGAATCCAATCTCGCTGTCCGAATATTATATTGGTGGGGACAATGTTCCCGCCACTATTACCAGTTCAGGTGTTGCGCCGGGAGCATTTACAGCCTATTCGGGTGGGGGCGTTTTTTTT
>VTLG01014977.1_pt1 | contig 19548 bp, 17 predicted proteins | sample 4694571 | NCBI WGS metagenome assembly VTLG01 (sample SAMN12604809, study PRJNA352737) | marine metagenome | biome: ENVO:00000447; feature: ENVO:00000209|ENVO:00000569|ENVO:01000036; material: ENVO:00002151; isolation source: viral sequences binned using virsorter ...
AGCCAAGCAAGATAAAGATGAACGCCAAACCAGTGGAGGCGCGATATCTCCCAAGACTGGCAGATATCCAACAGAATATCTATGCGGTGCTAGAGAGTGAGAGCCGTAAGCTTGCCGATGCCAGTATGCGGAATTATCACGAGACGCTGAGCGCGGAAGAGGTGAAGTTACTTGGTGTGGTGACGCGAAGCCTTTGCCAGCTCGGAGACCTTGAGCGGGGCTTGCGCCAAAACGACCAACTCAGTAGCATGAGCGATGACGATCTTCAGAGATTGGCTGGGGAAGCTTTCAAGCAACTGGAGACAAAGGGGCAAAAGAAGTAATGGCGTTAGCACAAGAAAGACGATTGCCTATTCGTATTCGTGCCGCCGATGCGTCTGACTCTACAATGATATACTCGAACTGGCTGAAATCTTACCATGGCCAGAACAAAGCAATACCGAAAGCGGTGATGAAAACCCTTCATCGCCAGGTTGTGGGTAGGCTTCTAAGCCAAGCCCATACAGTCGTGGCGGTCGTAGACTTACCAGGCATGGACGACGAGTTTTGTGGTTGGTTATGCGCAGACCGTACCGATAGATTTTTTATCTGTCACTGGGGATATGTGAAGCGTGAATATCGCACCTTTGGCGTTATGACCGCGATGCTCAATGTGTTCGACTACAAGCGTGGCGAGCCTACGCTTTTGAGCCATGACTTCATTCTTCGCAAAGATCTCCGTCGGCACAACCTCAGCCTTGTCCCGCATCTCTGCCACGAGGGCGGACTAGAGCAGGTCAACAAACTCTACAATGGAGAACTTCATGAACTCAGTGAAACTTAAAACCATCATGCTGGCCACTAGCGCTCGCCCGGTGTTCAATCAAAACTTTATCGATGTAACAAGCAACCCTCAGTTCAAGCTTGAGCTTATGGGTGACTGGGTCTCAGTAAAACTCGGCACTGGGGAGCCTCGATTTGTGCCTCTGACGTCTATTTCGTGGATGGCTCCGCTACACACCGAAGATATGATGCCAAAAGAGACCCCAAAACGGGGTCGAAAACCAAAAATCAAGGCGGTAGCCGATGAGCAAGCAAAACAAGCAGTATGACGCGCGTCAGGTACTAAAAGAGTACCTAAAACGGCACGGTGACCTGTCTGACTTACGAGACGAAAATCCAGATGCTCAAAACCGCTCTTTTGCGTGGCATAAACACCTCTTACCGCAGCAAATGGAGTATATAGGCGACGAATCACGTCTTAAAACAGCCCTTTGCAGTCGTCGAGCAGGCAAAACCTATGCATCGTGCTACTACCTTATAGAAACATGCATGAGATACGCAGAATCAACGTGCGCATACATTGCATTGACCCGCAGCAGCGCAAAAAAGCTGATGTGGGCCGAATTGCAGCGTGCAAACCGCAAATATTACCTAAATATACACTTCAACAACTCCGAGCTCACGGCCACTTTTCCAAATCACAGTCAAATCATCCTCACCGGTGCCAATGACGAGGCAGATATCGACAAATTGCGGGGTCTTAAGTATCAACTCGTAATTCTTGACGAGGCTGGTTCTTTTGGTCGACACATTGATGCACTGGTCGAAGAAGTACTCGAACCGGCGCTCATTGACTGCGATGGCACCCTGGCAATGATTGGTACGCCCACTGCGGCGTGTAGTGGGTTTTTTTATGAAGCATCGACAGGATTACGCCCTGGTTTCAGCCAGCATCACTGGACCATCCTCGAAAACAAGTACATCCCACACGCGGGAGAGTATCTCGACAAGAAGAAACACTCCAAAGGATGGGCCGATGACCATCCGGTATATCTGCGAGAGTGGTGCGGACGTTGGGTTAGGTCAGACGATTCGCTTGTGTACCGATATCACAGCCACAACATTATTGACGGCCTCCCCGACGACCATGATTTCGAATACATCCTTGGGGTCGACCTTGGATACCACGATGCAACTGCCTTCGTCATCATGGCTTATAGTCGAGACTTACCGCATGTCTTCATCGTCGACTGCCACAAACAGTCTAAGATGTTGCCCACCGACATTGCAGAGCGAATCAGTGATCTTGCCGACGAGTACGGCTTTACCCGCATCGTCGCCGACACCGGGGGTCTTGGTAAATCTATTGTTGAAGAGTTTAAGGTTCGCTACGGGCTCCCTATTTATCCGGCGGAAAAGTCCAAGAAAATGAGTTACATCGATATGATGAACTCGGACCTCGCCGATGGCATCCTCAAGGTAACACGAGGGTCTGACATTTTAGACGAGTGGCAAAATCTTCAATGGGATGAAGACCATCGTAAAGAAGACGCACGTTTCGAGAATCACCTCGCTGATGCAGCGCTTTACGCATGGCGAGAATGCCGACACTATAGGTATGAAGCTCCGGCAGAAACCCCCAAGTATGGCACAGAAGAGTATTGGGCCATGGTTGAGGATAGACACTGGGATGATGTAACGAGAAATTTAGACCGCAACGAATCAGATAGGTGGTGGGCTGCGGGCACAGCGATAGAGAGACTGCAATGACAAGCTTGTATCTACAGGAAAAGTTTTGGTGGGATTCAGATGTAAATAATCCCGAAGACTTAATCGAGGGACTCTTGGATAATCTCAAAAGGAGAATCGAAACACGGGCAGACCACGATGTTTTGCACTTGTCTCTGTTTGAGAACTACTTTAACAACGCCCTTAATCCCATGGCCTACCGCGCAAGCTCAGTGTATGATGATGAGCGCGTAACCTTTAACGTTATCGCATCATGCTGCAATACGGTCACAGCCAAGATTGCCAAAACGAGACCACGTCCAATATTCCTGACTAGCGGCGGTGACTTCAGCCTTAAGCGTAAAGCAAAGCTGCTGACTAAGTTTGTCGATGGCATGTTTTACCAGACAGACCTGTATAACGTAATGCAGAGGGTCTTTCTCGATAGTTGCGTCTTTGGCACTGGTGTTCTTAAGGTTTACATCGAAGATGATGAAGTTAAGACAGAGCGCGTATTTCCAAGTGAGTTGATTGTAGACGAGTACGAGGCTCGGTACGGCGAACCGCGTCAGATGTTTCAGCGAAAGATTATGCCGCGTGAAGTGGTGATGGGTTTATACCCGAATCACATTGATGAGATCTCACGCGCAAACCCCTGCGACCCAGAGGACCGGCACTATAACACTGGTGATATGATTGAGGTTATTGAAGCGTGGCACATTCCATCATCAAAGGGCTCAGGCGATGGGCGTCATGTTATATGTATTGATGGAGCAACTCTTTTCGACGAGAAATATGAGAAGAGCTATTTCCCATTTGTTACGCTTCGCTGGTCGCGTCGCATGTTGGGTTATTATGGCCAAGGGCTTGCGGAGCAGCTTAGGGGAATTCAGGCAGAGATTAATCAACTACTTCTCAATATTCAGGAACAGATGAATCTTGCGACCCCGAAGGTGTTTTTGGAGCGCGGTTCACAGGTAGCCAAAGAGCAAATCAACAACCAAACTTGGGGCATTATCGAGTACGAAGGTCAGCCACCACGCTTCTTCGTGCCTCAGACTGTAGCGGGTGAAGTATTTAGCCACCTGGACCGGCTCTATAACCGCGCCTATGAAATCTCTGGCATTAGTCAGCTGTCTGCAACAAGTCGCAAACCTGCGGGGCTTGAGTCTGGTGTTGCTCTGCGTGAGTACAGCGACATCGAAACAGAGCGTTTTGTAATTGTTGGTCAGGCATATGAGGCTGCATTCCTAGAGATTGCGCGTCAAATGATTGACCTGGCTAAAGACGCATCAGAAGAAGGCAAAACATACGAAGTTATCTCTTACGGCGATAAAGAGATTGAGAAGATTAAGTGGTCTGATATTAACCTGCGTGAAGACCAGTATCGGATGAAAGTTTATCCGGCGAGTCTTCTCCCGACCACTCCAGCCGCACGTTTGCAGACAGTCATTGAGATGTCGCAGGCAGGCTTGATTGATAAGGCGGAGACTCGTAGCTTGCTGGATTTCCCAGACATTGAGCAATACAACAAGTTGGCCACTGCGCCCCTTGATGAGGCAGAGATGCTGGTTGAGGAGATTCTGGAGAAGGGCAAATACTACCCACCTGAGCCTTTCAGTAATCTACAACTTCACTTACAGTTCTTTCAGCGGGCTTATATCGAAGCAAAGATTAACGGTGCCCCTGAAGACCGTTTAGATTTGATGCGTCGATATATGCAGGAGTGCTTTAAGTTACTCCAGCCACCAGCGCCACCTGTCGCTGCCATGCCAGGTGAGCCAACCCCAGTTGTTGGTGGTCCCGCGCCTACCGAACTAACGCCTACGGCAACACCGCCGAAGGAGGCCATTGATGCGCTGGCAGAAGCCGAATTGCCAGCCCCACAAGCAACTGGTGCCACGGTAGAAAGCGTGCCAGTTTAAGGAGAGAATATGACTGAAGAGGGTCAAGTTGCAGAAGAGGTTCAACCAGTTCTTGATGTGGGAGAATCTTCTGGAGGAGCTGATGGAGGAGCCTCTGGAGGAGACGACGTTTCACATGAAACAACTGGAGCGGATGATCATAACGATGGAGTGGAGAGCAGCGATGCAGGAACTCCCCCCGAACCAGCGCCCGACCCATTCAGCCGGAGATTTGCTCAACTAGCTCGCGAGCAAAAAAAGCTACGCCAAGAGCGCGATCAAATGAAGCGTCTTCAGCAAGAGCTTGATGCACGCAAAAGTACGGTCTCCTCTTTTGATGACCTGCAAAAACTTGCTCGTGAGAATCCCTACGAGGTTATTCAAAAGCTTGGGCTGGATTACGAGGCACTTAGTCGGCAAGTCTTGCAGGATGGCGAAATCACTCCTGAGCAAAAGATGGCAGGGGAGATGAAGCGCCTTCGCGATGAGATTGACTCGATGAAGGCGGAGCGAGCTGAGCTCGTGAAGCAACAAGAGGCTAAGAAGTATCAGGACACTTACGCGACATTTGTTGACGAGATCAAAACTTTCGTGGACAATACAAATGAGTTCGACTTCGTTAAGGCAAATAACGCCTATCACGTCGTCGCTGAAGTAATGCAGGAGCACTACAACAGCACGCAAGACGTTATGAGCTACGACGATGCTGCCAAGATGGTGGAGGACTACTACGAGGCTGAAGCAGAAAAGTATCTCGCAGTGCCGAAACTAGAGCAGAGACTCAAAGAGCGTTACGCTCCAGCGAAAACAGAGTCCGTGGCTGGACAAGAAAAAGAGGAAGCGCAAGCTTCTGAGAAAAAGCCACCGAAAACATTAACAAATTCCCAGGTGCAGCGTGCGCCAGGGGATAAGCCCGTGAAGCTTAGCAAGCAGCAGTCTCTAGATATGATTGCAGCTAAGTACGGGAAAAGTCTGTTTCGCCAGGAGTAAGATGATTTACTCCTGTTAGGAGTAAAGTTATGGCTCTCGATTTAACCACCGTTACCCAAGCTCTCAAAGAGCATTATAAGGACCTTACGGTCCAAGATCTTGTTTACAAAGACAATCCTCTGCTTGCGCTTATGCCAAAGTACGAGCGATTTGGCGGTCAAAACATGCCGATTCCGCTTATCTTCGGTAACCCGCAGCGCCGTTCTGCCGGTTTTCGCGCAGGTCAAGATCAAACTTCAACCTCTGAGCTTGCTCGTTTCGTGCTTACTCGTGTTAAGGATTACGCCTTTGCGAGCATCACCGGCGAAACTATCAAAGCAACAGAGAGCGATGTAGATGCGTTTCTTCGATACGCCACTATGGAAATCGATGGCGCTATGCACGCTCTTACTCGGTCTATCGCGGTCTCTATGTATCGTGACGGTACTGGTTCAATCGCTAATGTCGGCAGCGTTGCAGGTTCAGGTGCTAACACCGTTGTGACTTTGGAGAAGACTGACGACATCACCAACTTTGAAGTTGGCATGGCGATTAATATTTACCAACAACAAACGAACACAAGCACTGATTCACGCTTTCGTAAGCCTGATCCTCTTAACGTCCGCGATGGCGGTGGAACTGGAAACATCGATAAAGCGTTCACTGTAGGTGCTGTCGATCGATCTAACGGTACCATTACACTTAATACCAACACAGGTATCTCCGCAAATGACGCCATTGTTCCGGCGGGTGACCTAAATGCTAAGATGTCCGGTCTTGAGGCATGGGTTCCGCGTGTGCTCGACACCAACAACAAAACCCTGTTCTCTCAGGATCGAAGCACTGACGTAAGTCGTCTTGGTGGTCAGCGTTTTGATGGATCTTCGCAGCCGATTGAAGAAGCCCTTATCGGAGGCGCTTCACTCGTAAGCCGTGAAGGCGGCAATCCAAACTACTGCTTTATGGACTTTGCATCTTTCTCTAACCTAGAGAAAGCTCTTGGTTCCAAGGTTGTATATGGCGAGGCAAGGGCGCGTGACGTTGATATCGGATTCGCGTCTATCCAGATTCGTGGACCAAAGGGCACGATTCAGGTTGTACCTGATCAAAACGTTCAACCTGACGTTGCTTGGATGCTTCAGTTGGATACTTGGACGCTTAACACTCTCGGTAAAGCACCTCAGTTCCTTGACTACGATGGTAATGAAATGCTTCGCGAAGCAACTTCAGACGCTTACGAAGTTCGTCTTGGCTACTACGGAAACGTTGCCTGCAACGCTCCAGGGTACAACTGCCGAATCGCTCTAGCATAAGGAGAGTGAGACATGGCTAACAGAGATTTTAAAGACGTCCAGGCGCTTGCTCGCGAGATCAAGCTCATCGCTGGACGTATTGATCTGACGGACAAAGATAATCCCGTGATTGCCTCTGTCACTGTCAACGGTCAAAGTGTAAATGATGGCTTAGGGTTTACTGTCGCGAAGGATGGCACAGGCAAGTACAAGATTACGTTAGACGACAAGTACAACGGGGTTTTGTTTGCGGGTGCTAACTTTAACCGTAACGCCACGACAGCGCGTGTATGTCAGGTGAAGAGCCACACGGTAACAACTACAAAAGAGATTGAGATTGAGACGTTAAACGGTTCACTCGCAGCAGCGGACCCAGTAAATGGCTCAGAAATCACTTTTATGCTGGCTCTTCGCAACAGCACAGCGTTGTAGGAGTGAGCATGAAAGGCAAAGGCAAAGGCCTTGCTGTCATGATTCTGGAGAAAGCCAAAGGCAAAGATACCGATGGCTCTTCAGATGATGATTATGGCAAAGCCAAAGAAGATGCGGGCAAACGTATGGCTACAGCTATCAAGGAAGACGACGGTGCTGCATTCGTCGAAGCTCTTGATGACTATTTAGACATGCGTATGTGAGGGGGCTGTCAGCATGGCGGAAATTCAATTCGATACGTTAAGTACGAGAGCGAAGCGCCGTGCTGACATGGTCAACAGCTCGTTCGTAAGCGAGGAAGAGATTAAGGATTACCTTAACTCTAGCATCGCTGAGTTGTATGACTTCCTTGTGAAGAGTTATGAAGATTACTTTGTAAAGACAACAACCTACACTGTTCCCCTTACGACCGGGGGCACAGCGGATGATTTACCAAGTGACTTCTACAAGGCTTTGGGTGTTGATTTTGTTTCTGGCGGGATAACGTCAACACTCAAGGCTTTCTCTTTTACTGAGCGAAACATCTACAACACGCCTTATGCCGTTATCGATAGGCTTGCGAAGCCTATGTATAAAGTCGACGGAAGCAAGATTAAGATGATTCCTGAGAATGTGCAGTCAGGGACAATCACCTTGTTCTACGTTCCACTCGCACCAGAGTTCACAAGCACCGCAAGCGGTTCAAGCAACAAACTAGAATTCGTTATTCCGGGCTTTGTGGAGTACGTGATTGTGGCGACAGCAATCCGTATGCTTATGAAAGAGGAGTCTGATGTCTCTGCCCTAGAGCGTGAGCGTCAGCAACTCGCCAGTCGTATTATTCGAGCTATCTCGCCGCGTGATGCTAGTGGTTCACATGCTATTCGCGACGTTCGCAAGGGTCGTTACAGAGAAGACTTTATACTTCGCTACTAGGAGGTGACGCATGATCAATACGCCTTTTTCTCCTCAGCTTGGCGACGTAGATACTCAAAGACTGCAAAGGGGTGTAGCGAGAGCTTTTCATGGTCTTAGTCGAGAAAGTATTATTGATGGTTCAATCATCAAAGACATTCGCATACCCGTGAACTCGTCAACAAGCACGACTGTACCGCATCCTTTGAACCGCGCAATCAATGGCTACCTCGTTATTAGTAGATCTAATGATTCAATGGTGTTTAATGGTTCAGGGAGTCCTAAGAACCCAAGCAAAGAGTTCTTAGTAAAAGCGAGCTCATCAGCCTCCCCAGCGCCGTCAGATGTTGAAGTAAGTTTTTGGGTGTTTTAATGGCTCTGAAGAAGAAAACCATATCTTTACCGTTTCAGCAGGGGCTTGATGAAAAGTCCTCTTTTGTGACTGCGCAACCAGGCACATTGAGCAACGCTGAAAACGTAACACTCTTGAAGACCGGTCAAATAAGTAAAAGGTCAGGCTTTGGCTTATTCAAAAACGACAATACCGTTTACAACGAAAACGGTACGGCGAGTATTTATAAGCTAGAAAACGGCACGGCGATTGGTGCGTTTGGTGATCAAATTGTAGTTTCTGATGGGCAACAATTATACACAGAGTACGCTGACGCCGCTTTCAAAAGATCGGGTGATTTCTTAAATTGCGAATTTAAGAACAAGTCAGTTTATAGTGCTGACTCTCAGAAAGTTGGCCACCTTAAACTGCAACAATTCACAGTTAGTGGTTCTGAATACAACTTACTGGCGTGGGTTCAAGTTGAACCGGTGGGTAATCTATCGGGTCAATTATACAGCATCTACGTAGGTGTTAAATCTGACTATGATGAGACATGGGTTAGGCAGCCCGTCGTTGTCGATTCCATAAGTCGATCAACTGGCGTCACTGACTATAAAACAGGAATACAAAGGTTCCCATCTCTACATCTAACGCGAGTAGGGACCGACGCTTATCTTGTTTACTCAAAGTATGATGGCTCAACAAACAATGATCTCAAGCTCATTAGGTTTAGCCTGACGTCAATACCAACCCTAACGAGCCCTACAATCAGCACGCTTAAAGACAACGCTGGCACTCCGGCAGATCTTACGGTTGATGATCATCTCTCATCAATAGCAGTGGATGCATCAGAGACAGACACAAGCATATATGTGGCGTATCATAATTATAGCTCTCCTACTGTAAGCACTGTGAAACTAGCGAGATTTAGACAATCCGATCTAAACTCAGGAAACTTTAGTTTTCATCAGCAGGTTGACGTAACGACGGGCGTCAACATTACCTCAGCGGACATTTCAGACAACGGCTTTGCGATTGTTCCCGGATTAGCTCTTCGTTGCGACCCTGATGATTCATATACAAACAGTCTAGTTGTTTATTATCAAAAAGATTTAGGTGGCGGAAAACCGGGCACATATGCTGTTTACGGCAAGAATTACGACCCCTCTGACTTAACCGCTACATCTGTTGAGTACAAGTTTGATAAAGAAGGTGTGTTTTTGCATAATGCGACACACTGCGAGCAGTCTGGTGCAGAGACTTTTGCTTACATGACGCTGGTGAAGCAACCTCGTAAGATTAACTCAACAAATGGCCATAGTGGTTTAGATGTTGGCGATGAAACAGGTGGCCTTCACGCCGCCGGTCATATTGCCTATAATTCGGCTCCTGGCGCAACTGACTATCAGGCTGACCTATTTGTTACCCTAAGTCCATCATCCTCAGCGATCACAGGATCTAATGCTCTTCTTCACTTAGGTTGGAATGGTGGCACCGCGATAGCGGCCAATGGTGGCTGGAAAGTAACAATCATCGAGCCAGGGTCAGGATTTGTTTATGACCCCGCTGCTGGCTCCGCTACGATTCTTGATGCGCCTTTAGATAGCACAGAGGCCACGTCTGTACAGAATCAAATTACCGCCGCCGTTCAAGCGGCAGGCACCGGAGGCACAACCGCTCTCACCTTTACTCCGTCGACTGCATTCAATCCCAGAGTAAGCTTAGACCCTGGCGAAACAATCAGGACCCTTGAACACACTGTTTACTTCTCGCAACACAATCGTGGTAGCTCAGCCGACAAGACAATGATTGATGTGTTTCAAAACGCTACACTGACGTCAGATGTCTTTAAGTTTAACCCGTTCAATGCAACCACAGGTGTGGGGAGTGGATTGGGACAAGTTCCCTATATCGCGGTTTCTCGAACCAATGCGAATGAGCTTGATTTCAATACTTGCGATTTCTTGGTTAGAACAGAAACAACCACGACAGGGGGGGTACTGCTCAGAAGTGTTGTTGGCGCAGGTGTAACCACCCAGGGGTCACTTAACCTCACAGACGACTACCGCCCTCGAATTGCTAGTTATTACAGGCTGGCTGATGGCATATCTAGAGTTACACGGGTCGGAACATCAGGTCTTGGAAGAGCATCTAAATTTCTGTTTGGCTCTAACAAGCTTCTCACTGAATCTTTTTTTACTGAGAGCGTTTCGACAGCTACGGCTCAGTCATCTGAAAAGTATAAAGATCAAATCTACGTGGGTTCTATCACAGAGGTAAATCTTGACCCTGATAGAGACCACAAATTGCTAGACGTTGGCAACTGTATGCTCGGGACTGGTGGGCTTCTTTACAACTATGATGGCGTTAAGGTCGTCGAAAATGGATTCTATGAGTATCCATATATTAGAAGCGTAAGCGGAGCAGCGTCAGGTTTTATAAGCAGGCTTCAGTCCAGCAAGACATACTCTGTCGCATTTTTGTACGAGTATGTTGATGCGCAAGGCAACATTCATGAATCAGTGACCACGCCAATTGAGCAAGTCGATTTAGGGGCGCTTGACTCCATCTTGATTGCAAAGGTTTACGGCGTTGATATCACGACCAAGCATCTTAATGTTCGGGTCACAATGTACAGGTCTGATGCGGATGGTGTTTTGCTAAAAAAGGTAGCGTCATCTTTATTAGGAGATGCAACCACTTGCGTGACGTTTATTGATCGAGGCGAAACGTCGGATGAGTTCTTAGAGTTGCCTGTTCTGCCGACCACCGGGGGCATCCTAGAGAACTATCAACCCGGATGTGTCACCGATATCGCGGAGCACAAAGGCCGTGTATTCGTAGCAACCCCTACGGAGTTTGTGAGATACTCTAAGCCCTTAGCGCAGGGGCGGGTGACAGGTTATCCAATTCCTCAGTTTGTGATCGATGTGCCTGGAGATTCTGCTTCTATCTCGGGTATATCTTCAGGTCTTAACTTCTTGACCATCTTCACCCGTAAAGGGGTGTTTATCGTGCAGGGCGAAGGACCTAACGCAGTGGGTCAAGGTTTGTTTGGCTTACCTAATGCCATAGCCGACAGTCAGGGCGCTTTGCCCGGTAGCCCACACTTGTCTCATTCTCTTGGCGTTTTCTACGTGTCAGACAGAGGTATCTATGTAATCGACGGTCAGGCCAAGGTGCTGTATGTCGGTGCGCCGGTCGAAGATCTTGTGAACACAAACAGTGTGAAAGATATAACGCTGTTTGATTACAACAATGAGATTCGTTTTGCAGGGGCAGCAGTAGGCACGAATAAAGTCTTTTTGGTGTACAATACGTTTTTTAGGCAATGGACAAATTGGGGTGTCGATGATGGCGTTTCTTCCTCCGTAGCGGGGCAGGTTCAATACTTTGATCAATCGGGAAACTCCAATAACAGTCATTTGGTTCTATTGAGCTCTGGTAGAATCATAAGACAATCTGCTACCTTGTATCAGGATGAGACGTCGACAGGTGTATTCGCGCATTATAATGTTGATATCACCTTAAACAATCTATCGATGGCGGGTCTTCAGGCAGCGCAAAGAGTGTATCGCGCTATGGTAATGTTTCAGGAAATAAACGCCAGCACCATTATTCAACTTTATTTTACGACTGACCAAGGTCTTACAGAGAATCACCAAGTCACTGCTTTGAATCTTGAAAATGATCAAGTGAGGGTTCATCTCACAAATCAAAAAAGTAAATTTCTTTCTTTAAGAATTCGTTGTGCCGCTCAACTCACTGATTTCCAAGGTGTTACTTTAAACGGAATTGCGTTTGAAGTAGGAGCTCGACCATCAACTTTTAAGCTGACTGAAGCACAAACAGCGCCGCAATCATAGGAGCAAATCATGGCAAGAAATCGAACAATGATGGGCGATCAGATGATGGGTAATCAGATGATGGGTAATCAGTTTGGTCAAGACGCTAGTTTGATAATGGCAGACGTGGCAGACGCGGCGAATAGAGCAGCGGCTACTGGGCAGATTGATGCCATAAAACGAGAGCAGGATATTGCTCGGATGCAATCGCGGGCTGCCGGTCAAGATAGACGAGCAGAAAAGATAGGAGAGGCTCAGGACTTTGCTTTTGATCGCAGCATCAACAGACGCTACGCTGATATTGCAGAAAATGAGAGAGCTGCGGCGAGACAAGATGCAAATCGACTTCTTCAAAATAGATTGGCCGCTTTTACAGGTGCGGCTTCCACTCTTGCGTCTCAATATGCGAATTACGAAGCTCAGCAAAAGGCTCTTCAAAAAGGGCTTACCTTAGCAGAACAAAAGGGGGGGATTAAAGGCGCAATCGACTTCCTAAACGCAAACCCAGACTATGACCCTGGCGAAGAGACGCTTCAGCGATTGTACGCTGGCTCTGAAATTGGAAAACAAACCGCTGCTGAAGTGCAGGCTAATCAAGATCAGTTAGCTAAAGCTCTTTTCAACGCAGCAGAGGCTAGACGTTTTGAGAGAGAGTTTGATCCGGGTGATATTGCGATGTCCACCGTCCCTGGCGCTATGAGTGATGTTCAGCAAATTCCTCAAGGTACGCCAATATCAACAGATCCTTTCCAACAGGCAACCTCTGCACTTAATCCAAGTCCTTTGCTGGCCTTGTCTCAAACAATACCTCAAGGCAGAGCAAGGCGTGCTTTAGAAACTGAGCGACTTCTTGAACAATTGAAGCAGCAAGAGCTTCTTGAAGCGGTCGATCAACAATTGGGAACTCAGTATTTATCCGAGCCTACGCTAGAGGATCGGCTAAGACTCTTACGAGCATTGGGGTTATAAGATGGCGTTTACAGAAGAAGAAGGATTGGGTGGAGCAGGGCAAGAGAGCGCAGTAACTCGATCTCGACCTGCGTACGCTGGCATCACCAACGACCCATACAGATATCAAGAGTCTTTGCGATATAGAGGGCAAGAGTCGGGGTTAGAGGGACCGATGCTTGAGCAGTTCATGCAGATCGGCAAACGGCTCAGAGGTCTTAGAAGGCGTGATATTCGCAGCGATGCGGCACTACAGGCGCTTGAAAGGCAGAGGCAACTTGCGAGTGCTCAGAAGGGTGTGGCGGCTGCTCAGACCGGTCCCTTTGCTGGTGCGGGGATTCAGCAGGCAGAGCGACAGGTAGGCAGGCAGGGAGCACAAGCCGCTGCTCTGGCAGCTCAGGCTGACAAACAACTATCTGGGCAACTAAGTCGGCAGTCCGATCAACTTATAAAGGAAGGCAAACTCAGACAGTTTGAAGAGCAGAAAGCCGAGGAAGCAGCGCGAGAAGCTCGTAAAGGTATTCTTGGTGGAGGCATCGGAGGAGCAATAGGTGCGGGTCTAGGGGCTTTAGCGTTCTTGACTCCGGCGGCACCCATCGCCCCGGCTCTTATGGCCGCCGGTGGGCAACTAGGTTCGGCACTAGGACAAGAGACTTCAGATGAAAATATGAAGTCTAAGGTTAAGGACGGAAATAAGCGAGCTCGTGAGATGCTAGACGCTCTCTCTGCCAAAGAGTACGATATTGATGGAGCGCGCGATTATGGTGTGATGGCGCAAGATATGCCTCAAGACATGGTCAAAGAATTCGGCGGTGTGAAGACGATCCCCGAGGGTTTTGGTAAATTGCTCGCAGGTATGGCGAATCTTAACGAGCGCCTCAAGAAACTGGAGGGGTAAGATGTCGAGACCACGGGGTAACAATGTAATCGATGAAATGTCCATCGCTGAATCCATGAGAGACTCTACTGAAGAAGCGGCTGATCCTGGCTCAATGACTTTCAGGGATGTTTATCCGGAAAGATTCAGCCCAGGGCTTGAGCCTGATCCAATGAGTTTTCAATCGGTGCTACCCGAGCGATTTGAGCAACTACCAATCGACGAAAAGCTAGAGCTTTTGAGTGAAAGACAAAGAAGATCTATGGGTCAAATTGGTAGAGTTCGAGGACAATCACGATTCGATCCCATAAATGAAGATGATGTAAATCAATTTCTCATTGACTCAATTTCGAAAGATGTAGAGCCGCCTCTTACAGAAACAGAGAAACGTCTTCGTTTTGTAGGCCCTCCAGTGGTCGATCCTCTGCGCCCTGTTCCGCCACGAACTCCTTACGCTTTAATGTCTGACGAAGATGCTCCTATGTCTCGGGCTACTACAGACACGACTAAGCCAGATTTATCTGACTTCGAAGACGTCGCTGAGGAGCGAGGAGGCCAACAAAAGCGTTTTGTTGAAGAGTACTTGGCAAGAGGTGAATCTGGCAGGCCCACCCCATCAAAGTACATGCCGAAGGTGTTCGGTCTAGATCCAGAGATTGAGAGAGAGCGTCAACGTGTACGTGGTGATCTTGTTCGCAAGGGGCAAGAGATAGAGGAGATGAAGGAGACTGACAGGCTCCTCAAAGCTCGCGAAGAAAAAGAAAGGTCGATACAGAACCTTCAAGCCGCTGAGAAGATGGTCAACGAGTACAGACCCACTGATCGCGGCCCTTTGTCGACAACTGGGTCAAAGGTCGCAGCCGCCATTGCCATCGCTTTGGGCGAAGCCGCTCGAGGTTTTCGCGGCGGTCAAGGTCGCAATGTGGGAATGGACCTCATCAATCAGGCAATTGACCGAGAAGCCAAGCGACAGCAAGACGAGTATAACCGGCTTAAAGATCGAGCTAACTTTGCCAACAACATCTACGCAAGGGCATTCAAAGAGTTTGGTAGTGCTGAGGCTGCTTTTGAGACAGCAAAGTCTGCCTTGTGGAGTCGAGCATATCAAACTGCCGATATTCAACTAAAGTCATTACGAGACGACGCTGCTGCTGATCGATTCCTTAAGCAAGCATTAAATAATCGTGAAATTCAAAAAGCGAAAAGCCAGGACGCGATCAATAAACTTAGGGCAGCTCCTAAAGGATTGAGCGACAGTATGCGGATGGCAGCCAGAAACGCGGCACAGAAATCCAAAGGACTTGTAAGTGACTTTGAGGCAGCTAGGGGATTATTAAAGTCCGTAAGAGCTAACGAGGCAACACGTAAGGCACTTTCGATCTTTGCTTCGGCTGATAAAGATGGCGTGACGACCCAAATGCTTACAGCGGCAGGGGTATCGATGAGTGATGATTTTCAAAAGTTAGTTAACTTCTACAACAGAATTAACGCGATTGCCTTTGGGCAAGCCGCTGAAGGTCAGGCAGCATCGTCTATCTCTAACAAGGACGTTGCGATCTTTAGAAATCTATTGGCCAACCCAACGATTAGTCCCGATGAGATCAATAGATACTTAACCTTCTTGCAAGACAAGGCCAGCGCCAACGCAGTATTCAATGATTTGATCGTGGGAAGAAAAGACATAGAGGAGGCTCAACTAGCCGCCGATGCGTACATGGTTGATGTCCTTGGATATAAGCAACGTGACGATGGCTCTTTCTACAAAGGCAACTTCGACTACAACAAATCGTCGGATTTGGCTGCGTATCAAAACCTTGTGATCGATGAAAGGTTAACGAAGTAGCAATGGCTAAGCCCACAGAGGATAAACAAGTCGCTTACTTTGAGGTTGATGGTAAGCCATACGGCGTCCCCATGGACGACGAAGCGACCCTTCGTGCCTTTGTAAATGACCCCAATGCTAAGCAAATCAGTCCTTATGAAGTAGATGTATTGGTCGAGACGGCCAAGATGAAAGAGGAGCCTTTGCTTGGTAGGCTTGAGGCTTTAGGGCGAGGGGCGGTGTCTGGGGCGACTGTTGGTCTTGGTCAATTAGCCATGGATCCTGTGGAGCTCGCAGCCTCTAAAGAAGCCTATCCATATTCTTTCTACGGCGCTGACATCGGCACAGGCGTCGGTGCGTCCCTTTTGTCACTGGGCTCACTAGGTAAGGCAAGACTTGGGATTGAAGCCGCAAAAGCCGCAGGCAAGAGCACATTGGCCAAGGAAGTGCTTCAGGGTGCCCGTGCATTATCAAAGTTTACCCCTACAGGCATGGTTAGCCAGGTAGGGGGTGTTGGGGCAAAAGTGCCTCTCGCTCTTCAAGGCACCAATCCTGTCTCCGCAACAGTGCGGTCCATGACTCCGTTTGTGATTCAGGGTGCGGTTGAGGGTGCAGCAGGTGGCTTTGGATATGGGGCCGCTGATAAATACCTAGAGAATCCTAATGCCACGGCTGAAGACCTTATGGCCGCCGGATTAGATTCTGCTTCTTCGGGCTCTGTGGTGGGTGCAGCGATACCAGCAGGTTTAACCGGTGTTAAGACTCTCGCCGCTGGCACAGCCAAAGGTGTGAGCAGCATTGCAAAATCTATCTATGGGGCTGCTGCGGAAAAGTATGGAGAGGGCTTCTCTGATCGACTGAGCGCGTTTATCGCATCTGAAACCCCAGAGGTACAAGAAGCACTAGCGCAAGAAATTCGTAAGGTAGTTCAGTATGGGGAAAATTACTCAGATATTGAGCGACGAATTAAATCGGTGCAGGAATCGGCTAGGATTATGCGCGAGCAAGGCCTCGAATCTCGCGACATTACAAAACGACTTGGCGACGAAATAAAAGAGATAAAGGCTCAAATCAAAACCTTAGACTCGACTGAGGTAAAAGAGGCCAACAAGAAGCTCAAGGGATTGCTAAACACGCAGAAGAAGCAAACCCAAGAAGCACTTAAGCAGGGTGAGCTGGCGCTTACCGATGAGGCGCTTAAGCCTATACGAGAGGCGGCGGAGCAGTTCGAGGCGATTCTCGGTCCTGGAGGCTTGGGGGATACTAGTCGTAAAGTATTCGATGGCAAAGAGTACGTTGCAGTGTCTATGATAGATGACGCAATTGGCCGTCAACTGGACGATCAAATAGCTCAAGGCGCAATCGGCCAACCTTTTGAGTTGGCTCAAAGCATGGTGCAGGCGCAAAACAGAAGCATTGATGGCTTTCGAACTGTAGCCGCAACTGTCTTGCCTGACAGTGCAGGGCGAAAAGAATTATTAGGTGCCATCAATAGCATTGAGCAATTACGCAATCAGATACAAACAAAGCTTAAAAGTGGCGCGGTCTCGGTAGACGATATCAAAAGCTTCTATCTTGCCGAGAGACAACTCATTCGAAGATTGAATGAAGTGCCAAATGCTTTCAGAGCTAAAGCGGTCGCAGCCGATAAAGCCGCCACCAATCAAGTAATCAAAGCAAAAAACTTCCTAGAGTCTTTTCATCAAGGTCCGGTATTAGGTAAAGCGGCGCAACTTGAGCGTGCCAGAAATCAAGCAATCGCTCCAATGAGGCAACTTATAAACAGGTTGCGTGGGGCTAAGAAACCTGAGCAAATACAAGCCGGTACAGAGGATATTGTCAGTCTCGCCGTAAACTCAAATAACGGTTTAGATGAAATATCTCGCGTAACTCAGGAGATAATGGGTGAAGAGTTTTCTGCAAAGCTCATGCGCTCATTTGGGTTTGCTAAGTCAAAAGCAGAGCAAGCACAAAAGTCATTAGAAGCCATAGCGGATTTTCGCAGTGCAGCGAATCAAGTCAAAACCTTGCAGCCGGGGCTTGATCCAGTGACCGTGCCGGACCTTCCAGGCACGTCTTCTGACGAGGTTATATCTAAAGCGTATGACGATTTAAACAATGCGCTCATGAAGTCGGTTGATGATTTTATGTCACCGGAGACGCTACAAGAAGCTCAAAGACTTAAGAATAATTTAGATCTCTTGGAGGATCTACGGCTGTCAAATTCTCCCGGCGGCAATATGTTTCGGGCTCGACTCAATGAGAAGCTTCAGCGTGATCCAAATCTTATTCAAGCGCAGTATGATGATAACATCAAAGAACTGTTGCAGTTTCGAGCCTCGTCCTCCCCTGGCGGCTTAGACTTGTTGGATGCCGTAGCTGCGATTGACCTAGCCACGGGCTTGCCTATTCCTAACTCAGTGAGCGGAGCTATTATTGGTTTAAACCGTCTAAAGGGGAAGAACTTAGGGGCGTTGCAGTCTATCGCAAGAGTAGCTCAAACAGTTCGCAAAACAGACGAGAACATAAACAAAGCGGCAGACTGGGCTCTTAATGCTGCCATTTCAGGAAAAAAACCAAACGAGTATATTCAGGGAACTTCTATCTTGGGTAAGATTCTAGGTGTGACGATAGGCAAGTCATATCGTCCGTCTGAGGGGGAGTGATGGATAAAGAGCTATACAAAAGATCTGTAACGAAAATTAAAGAGCTCCGCGATAACCCGGAGAAGCTTGAGTTTGCGATGGATCAAGCCACCTCTGAATCGCTGCCTGTGTTTAACGATGCGATGCAAAGCACAGTAAGCCGCGCTTTTGGCTACCTGTCAGAGAAAGTGCCTGAGTTGGCTCCGCAAGCGCCGTTTGATCTGTACGAACCAGAACCAACACCTGAGCAAATGGAGAACTTTGACGCTGCGGTTCGAGTCATCAACGACCCCATCAATACGTATTTCTACCATCTGGCAACCAACACTTTATCGCCTCAAATCACAGAACCATTCCAGGCAATTTATCCAGATTTATACGCACGAGTGACAGATGCCGCGATGGAAAAGTTTATCGAGAACCGCAAAGAATTACCCTACGCATCTCGTGTGCAAATGGGCTTAGCTTATGGCGCGGGCATGGAGTCCACGGTCTCACCGGAGTTCGTGGCAATGAATCAACAATTATATTCACCCGCTGGCCAAGAGCAGCCTGGTGGGGTTAACATGACACAGGGGGGAGTTGGTCAGTTGCGCAAGTCAGCGGCAGCCTTCGAAACCCCAATGCAAGCGTTACAGGAGGCCTGACATGGCGACAATAACAGGATCAATTTCTACAGGCCAGATTGCTAAGAAGGCGGTAAGCAGCGGGTCTGAAGCTGTTTCACTTGAGTTTGAATCACAGCGTCAAAAGCAACTTACAGTGGCAGTGTACAACAAAGGCGGCAGTGGTTTAACCGGTCTTGAGATTACTCGCGTTCTGCAAGACGGCTCAACAAGCACAGAGTCCTCTCATGGCGCTTTGGCAGCAAGCGCAGGAGTCACATTTGTCTTCTCCTACAACGTGCCTAAGTTTCAAGTAAACTACAGCACTGGTGGCGCTGCCACCGTCCTAGTTGAAGTCGACAACGGGGGCGTCTCATGACCCAGACCATCATCAAGATTCCTGAAGCAGGCGGCAAAATGGGCGAAGGCGACTTCTTCAAAGCCAATGCCTCGGGCTCTCTGACCATCGACTTCGCCAATGGTTATTACCA
>VTLG01015838.1_pt1 | contig 19541 bp, 31 predicted proteins | sample 4694571 | NCBI WGS metagenome assembly VTLG01 (sample SAMN12604809, study PRJNA352737) | marine metagenome | biome: ENVO:00000447; feature: ENVO:00000209|ENVO:00000569|ENVO:01000036; material: ENVO:00002151; isolation source: viral sequences binned using virsorter ...
TCGTAGAAAGGTTCTAAGTATTCATCAATAGCGGTTCTAACCAGGGCAGATATGGACTTACCAGGGCCACTAAGATGTTCTAATGCCTTATGCTGGTGAGGACTTAATTGAACTGTGGTTCGAATAAGTTTTTCTTTTTTAGCGGTCATCTTTTTTAGTGTAGTATAGTAGAGTGAGGACTTACAGATCAGGTTAGCTTATTTAGTAGTTTATTAGTCAGGGCACCCAAAGAACCCCTTTGACCCCCTACTAAATCCTCGACGGGAACTTGTAATAACATTTGTAAAATTGTGGCACGGAGTATGAGGGTCATGGCTCCCAAGATTACAAAAAAGCAGCGTAACCACCTGGGAGATATTACAGGTAGATCTTGCCTCAGACATTAAACAGACAGCTTACTGTCTGCTATCAACTCTTCTTCAGTAGGTTCTCTGTAGTCACCTGGAAAAGAACCCTCTGTTTTTACCAGATCATAATAAGGAGTTTTTTCAGCTTCTTCCTCAGTAATGGGAATACCGAATAAACCTTTATGCTCTTCGTCTTGATCTAAGACAGTTTTACCGTAGCCATCAAACCACCAACCAACTCTTTCTACGTCTACTGGATAGGCAGAACAGTCTTGTCCGTCATAAATGGTAGGCAACATAAGGTCAAGAGCTTTCTCGTAAGATTCAGCTTCTACTTCAAACACTTCGTATAAAGTGCTTTGTGTTTTGATTTTGTAAAGTTTCTTTGTGGTCATGATTAATTTGAACTTCCTTAGAAGTATAGCAACAAAGTGCCACCACTATGTCATCTGTTACGAAACTTTAACTTTCGGAGTTAGCCTTTCTTCCGTCTATTCTTCTTTGTACTGATTCTCTCCACAACAATTCATCTTTTGCTTCCGCTATTTTGTATTCTGCACTAGAAAATTCACGTTCTAACTGACTGTATGCAGCCTTTCTAACCCAGGCTGTACCTTTCATTCCCTTCTTTTCTGCTGCTTTTTCTATAAGTTTTGATCTATGCGGATCAATTAAAACTTGATAATAATTTTTGTTTCCGTGTTTCAGTGCCATTAAATAAGTCTCTCTTGTACTACTTTACCACCAAAAAGGTAAATCGGCTTTATCAAGTCTAGATTTTACATAATTTTTTCTAGCTTGTTTTCTTTGGCTCGATTTACCTTGATGTACTTCTCTAGCTTTTTTTAGAAAATCTACAGCCCTGGATAAGTCTCCTGTTCTAGACTTTCTAACTTCAGCGTATAGGTCTTGAATTACCTGGACTCTTAAATTCTTTTGCATAGGCAGCAGCCATCACTTCATGGAGTGTCTTATAATATGCTACCTCAGTATTACTTTGATAACACCAGCCTTTTGTAGTATTTAAGATTTTAACCATCAATGTGTTTCCTCCCAAGTGTTTCCGACAGATACTTCAGCAACGGCAGGAACTCTGCCCAACCATTTTGATTCTGCATTTTCCATAATATCTTTTAGTTTTTTAGCCCATGCGTCAGCAAATTGCTCCTTAACTAAAAGTATTAATTCATCATGTACTGCTGCTGCGATCCTTACTTTATCTTCGCCACAAGCCTTAACTTCTGTCCATAAGTTTCCTAATGCACACTTTAATATGGCAGCACCAGCACCCTGGATCGGAGTGTTACATCTGACAGTTACTCTGTTAAGATCGCCTTTAAGATACCTACGCATATTCGATAAAGGAATACGAGTCTCAGCCCATTCATTACCATTAGAATTTTTTGCGATTTGATAATTTTTATTCTGCCAAGCGTGAACGCCTCGGTAAGTACGCAACCAGTTATCACGAACTGTTGTTGCTTCTTCGAGCGTCATCAAAACACCGCTACTACCAGCGTAGTTACGCAAGCCTTCTGCTCCTGCTCCGTAAAGCAAACCAAAGTTAGCTGATTTAGCTATTTGTCTATCGCAACCCATTTGTTCAGCAGTATAGTCATGTAAATCTTCTCCTCTAATAAAAGCCTGGATCATATTTTCATCGTTAGCTAATGCAGCAGCAAGACGTAACTCCATCTGTGAAAAGTCAGCATCAACTATCTTCCAACCTTCTGGAGCCTCTACACATTGTCTAAACTCTGAATCTCTAGGTATCTGTTGGTTATTTGGTTTGATACTAGACATTCTTCCTGTATCAGCACCTAACTGCATATAGGAGGCTTTGACGTAACCTTTATCATCTAGCTTTTCCAAGATACTTGTAATCATTTGCCTACGCTTTTCTGTCTTTTTCCAAACCAGATAAGTCTGGATAATTTCAGAATCAGCAGCAAAAGATTTAAGTGTCTGTCTTGAAGCACTAGGTTTACCTTCAGCATCTACAGGTGGAGTGCCAAGTATTAAAGTAAATTTTTCTAATAGTTGTTTAGGGCTATTAATATTAAATCCAGCATACTTTTTAGTACCTAATCGTATAGAACCTTCGTCTTTCGCACGTAAATTAAACGATCCATCACGTTCTCGTGGTAACTTATCTGTTTCTGGTAAAGCATTATCAAGTTCACGAAGAAACTCTTTAGACATTTCTTTCAAGTCATCTTCATAATCAATACGTCTTTGCTCAAGTGCAGAACGATTCCAGGGAAGGCCAGTTCTCCACATCTGAGCCATAGCTGGTAAGGCTAAACACTCTAATGTATAGGCTTCCATTAAATGATCGTTTTGTAGTTTTTGATCTAATATTTGATCTAACTCAAGCAATACTTCTATATCTTTAGCAGCATATTCAAGTTGAGCATGACTTAAAACATCAGCACCCCAATGTGATGATTGTTGTTCTTTAGATACATCTATATCTAAATATCTCTTTGCAACATGAGCTAAACCATGTTGAGTTTTTGGTATGCCATTAGTAAGTAAACGGCTTGCTAACATACTACATCTGACTTTCCCACGAATATCAATATCGTGTTCTTGAAGCCAGCCAAGATCAAAAACAGCGTTATGTGCGAGCCAGAATCTAGCACCGTTAGTAAAGAATCTTTTTAGATAATTCCAGTTATTTTCTGTTAGTTCAAAACAATCAATAACAACTATGGTTCGTAAGGTATAGGAACCGAGTTGAAGCAATCTTAGCTTACCTTTTTCTGGTTGAAGCTGTAATGTTTCTGTATCAAATGCAAGGCTTGACGCTGAGTGTAGGCGATGCAATTCCTTGATGCCGTAAAATACGGAATATTTTGGTTGTGTCATGGGTAGTGACAATAAGTTTACTCTGTTAGTGTACTACAATAATAAAATTATGTCCACTTTTCAATTTTTCTTTGAAGAGATGTTCCATCTAAATGAGTATAGATAAGCACATCAACTCCACAAGCAATAGCCTGTAAAACCTCGCTATGAAAATAGTTTTTATCTTCATAGTCAACCTGGTCAACATCTATGACTCTATTTAATGAATCATATTTTGTATATCTAACTGAGGCTAATGGAGCGTCTTTTTTAGGTCTAGTGCAATAAATGGTTACTCTTGTATCTCTCATTTCCATGCCTTCCACGCATCTTTTTCATTGCCTCGCACGGGGGAATATAAATCACCTGTCGCATTGGTAGTAGATTCCTGTTGTGGTAAGGGTTTATCAATGCGACACTTATCTTTTTCTTTTTCCTGTCGCATTGCTTTGTCCGTACCAATGTGACAGCTTTCTTTTTTATTTACCTGTCGCATTGCTAAATCGTTGTTATCACTAGGCTTTCCATTCAATGCGACAGATTTTTTGTCTCCCCGCACGAGGATAGCTTTATAGTAGTTAGTGGGTCGGCCACCATTCACCGAAGGTTTTTGCTCCCAAACTTGAATTAATCCTCTATCAACTAACCTTTCTAACGATTTTCTGATAGCAGTAACATTACCACCTATTAATGGATCGGCATTAAGATCAATCCTGGATCTAGTCTCTGGATAAACAGTTCTAAGTTTTTCAAGTATGCGATCAATTATGGAAGCAGGAGAAGAATTTTCTATTTTTGGTTTGTAATCTTTTAATTCAAAACTAAGATCACTTAATTGTTTTAGTAGTAGGCAGCTACCCATACGGCTAAATCTACTTTTTTCAACTCTAATAATTCTTGTATTAGTTCCTAACTGTTCAGATAATTCTTTATCTGGTTTGCTAAGTTTCCAAGTTTCATCTACAGCATCTCTAATAGAACTTGTACCTCTAAACCCACCTTGTTTATTAGCATGATGAATAACAAGAATAGTTGTAGCAGGAAAACTATGACCATTATTATTGGTAAGTCTGTATAAAGGAGATGCAAAAGAACTTTTGTTTTCATCAAACGCTCTACCAGCAGAAGAACCAATTAGTGAATCAATTACAACTAATGTTGGTTTGTGCTTTTTAATCAGTTGAGCAAAATAATATTCACGCTTGATTTGGAAGCCATTGATAACAACAGTATTATTATCCATCTTGTAATCCTGTTCTCTTAACTGCTCACGCAACTGCACCTTTGGCTGGTCAGCATTAAGAATCAAAACCTTGCCCTTCTTTATTGGAACGACATTGTTTTGAACTTCAAAGGGTAAACCTAATGATATGTGTTTAGCTAATGCCCAGGCAGCCATTGATTTACCATCACCACCAGCACCATAAAGAAGAAATACAGCAGGAGTAGGAAGAATCTCAGGTATCACATAGCTACGAGATAAATCTTCAGCATCTAATTCAGAGGCGGTCATTTCTTCACTACCTAGATCAAATGCTTCACTACTCATAAGGCAGCTTTCTAGTCTTTCAAGATCCTTAAATTCATTATCAACAGCTAATTGGTGCATCAAGAAATCTTGTTCTCCTGGATCAGCAACTTCTTCACAGATACGCATATATTCTTTCTTTACTTCCTGGAAAGACATTTTTACTCGTCTTGTCCTTACGAGTAATTCGTTTTGAGCCTTATCAACTATGTCTTTACTTACAGGACTAAAACGTAATCTTTTTGGATCGACTTCATCAGCATCACGAATTAGCGATCCTATGCCTCTTCCAGAGCCTTTAAAGGACTTCCAAACAGCTTCGCATGGATTATGCTTATCCCAATCATTAATGTAGTCAGGATCGTTTTTAGACCACACTGACCAAAGTTCTAGACCAAGATCATTAGGTAGTTCAGAATGTATAGACATACCAACGTATAGCCAATGCTCTCTACTACCAGCACCTTTAGTTGGAATAACACTTAAACACTCTTGTATTATTTGTGCTCTTTCATCTTCAGTTCTATCTGATAAAACCAGACCACTTCTATTTTTTATAAAACCAGCTTTCTCTTCATTAGCTTTCAAATGCTTCATCTCAGCTATTAACCAATCAGGAGCATTAGGAATATTATCTAAATCTCCTTCAAAGCCATAATTACCTTCTGAAGATGTAGCTGAACCAGGATAGGAACCAAATATTACACCTTGTCTATTCCATAAAATTTCATAACAAGTAGATGTTTGTTCAGAAAGAAATCTACCTTTAACGCTAGACCATAATTCTTCTGGAACACTGAATATATATTTAGCAGCGTTTTTCTTTGTACTGGTAATACAAGGAGCACCAGTTAGAGTATCTCCCCATTTCTTTTTATGGATCGCTAAATTTTTATCAACGTCAAGAATTACTAAGCCTTTACCTTTCAAGCCTGTAAATAAACCGATAGCACCAAAACGATCAGGATACTTTTCTAATACATAAGCAACATCATCTGGAGAGAAGTTTCTTTCATAAGATTCACCATAAGGGTTCTTTCCTGTTGCCTCTAAAATCTTTCCTTCTTTAGATTTTATCTCTACCCCTTTGCGATAAATTGGAGCGTAAACAAGATGTTTTGGCAACATCTTTACAAACTGTTGCAGATTCATGTGATACAATACCTACTGTGGACTAATGTGTTCAAACCCTCAAGGTTCTTCCTACCCTGGGGGTTTTTTTATTGTAGTCTATTTACTTTATCTTGTCCATGTACTACAATAGAAATGCACAAGGCAAAAGCCTACAAGCACATTTTATCATGCCCTTTTTAACAGAGAAAGCGAAAGCTGAAGTAACCTCCACACAAAGCGGTGGTTACATTAATCCCACTAAACTTGAAAGTGGTGGTAGTGTACGTTTTGCACTATTAGATGACCAACCTCTAGAATTTTACGAAGTTTGGGGTGAATCAGGAGAAGGCAAGTTAAGGCCATTCAGATTCGCAGATACTCCAAGCCAGGAAGATGCTGAGATTGAAATGGGTAATGAATTTACCCGTAGAATGAACAGAGATGGTACTGGAGTAGAGCCAGCAAAGTTTGGTATTGCAGTTCCAGTATTTGAACATGAATCACAGGAAGTAAAAATACTTCAAGCTACACAAAAAGGAATTATTAAAGAGTTTGACAAGATAAGTCAAATGGAAGATTATTCTGATTTACTTGCTTGGGATTTTGTACTTTCAAGAGAAGGAACTGGTCTTAAAACTGAGTACAGTTTAAGAGTAGTACCACGCAAAAAAGGAACTAGCCCTTTAATTGAAGCCACTTTTGCAGAGCAAAAAGAAAAAGGTTTCGACATTAAACAGCTAATGATAGGTGGTAATCCATTTGCACCAGGCGAATAATCGCCATTCATAGGGGGTCTTATGACCCTCTTTTTTATTATTTAATTGACAACCCTTATTTATGTTGTTAGGCTAAAAACGTAATTTATTTAATAAGCACAATGGCTGTTTTAGAGCTACCAACATTCACGGAATCATCTCCTCAAGTTGGACCACGATTAAGTTTTGATCCTATAGAACTTAATGCTGCTATGGAGCGTAATCCACACGCACTTTCTCACGCTTTATGTGAAGATCCTAATTGGATATTTTTTACCAGGAAAGGTATTGAAGTAACAGCACCTATTTTAACTTTAATAGCTGCCGAACAATTAGGTTTAACTCAAAAAGATGATATAGGAGAGTTTCCTGAAATAAGTATTACTGATGTTTTAAATAATGTAAATGATACTCTTCAAAGTAAAGGAAAAAAGCCTGTTACTGTTGGTTCTGTTTTATCAAATTTAAGTAAAGCAGTTAAATATGTTCAAAAGGCTTTTGGAATATGTCTTATACCAAATAGAAAGGATTTAAAAATACAAGTTTCAAATGGTATTCAGACTAAAGAAAACATTGATAAGTATTTTGCTAGAGCACTTCCTCAACTACTTAAAGTAGCAGAGCAAGTAGAAAATGCTAAATCTTTAAACTATCAAATTAGTTCTCTTACAGGAGAACAACAAGAGGCTTGTAGATTACTAACAGCTTCAAATTAAATAAAAGCCTCTACTTATGTAGGGGCATATCTTCTTAAAACTATGACCACAGAAATAGCAAAAACAGAAATTGTAAATGACAACAATGAAGTTGTCACTTCATATTTAACTATTGAAGAAAAAATACAAGCACTTCAATTACTTGGAGAAGAATGGTTTTCAAGTATAAAAACTGAAAAAGACATCTATTTACAAAGAGGGAGGATTTTAAGAGAAATAATAAATGAAGAATTGTACAAAATAAAATTTAATAAGGAAACTGGCATTTATGAAGAAATAGAAAACAGAGAATTTGAAGATTTTTTAAAAGAAGATTCAAAGATATTTTTTAAAAGACATAAAAGTCTTAGTCTTGAATCGGCAAGAAACTATCAAGCTTTTTATTTGTTATGTAACAGAATGTTACTACACAAAAATTTTTGTCCGCCTGTAATAATGCACCAAATAACACCAATGACGCATTTAATATTAAATGATTTAGATAAAGCTGAAGAAGTTTGGAAAGGTGCTTTAGCCTGTAAAGGTAATAAAGAACACCCTTCTAATGATGATGTTAAAAACGCATTTATTGTTCATGGGCCAAAAGTTCAAGCAAAACAAAGAGCTTACAACGCAGTAAAAAGAGAATATGAACAAACTGTATCTAAAAGTTTAAAAGAAGAACCAATAAATACTGTAGAAGAACCTGTAATTAATAAACCACAAATATCATTTAATGAACTTGAAAAATATGATGGCAGTATTGATTACTCAATGAAATGTAAAAGTATTGCAAGTTCTTATCATCAGGCAAAAGAAAGTTTATCTAGTTTTAAATTTACTTTATATAATTTTATACAAGAAAACGGATTAGAAGTATTAGAAGAATTAAAAAATATAGATGTTGGAGTATATAGCATTAATGATTTAGATATTAAAGTAAAAGGTTTGGAAGAAGAACTGATAAAAATAAAATTAATGCTAGACAGTTAATCTATTTAAGGTATTATAAAAATGGGAACGTATATCTACGAGCCACTAATGGGGTCATTACAAAAACATGGAGCGTTAGCAGGACTAAGACGTTGGACTTTGGAACGTGATGACTCAGGCACTATATATCCACATAGAATATATAAAGATGGAAAGGATAATATATACCATTCAGTTACCCATATTTTAAAAGAAACCGCACCCCAGGAACAAAAAGATGCTTTGGAACGTTGGATTGAAAAGAAGGGATCAGCAGATGAAAGAGATATGGCTTGCGAGAGGGGGAGACTTGCTCACGCTCATGCAGAATACTTACTTAAAACTGGAGCGAAACTTGCTAGACACAATGCAAACAAGCGAGGTATTTGGAGAGAAGGAAAAGATGAATTGGAACGTTGCCCAACAAAAGTCACGCAATGGGCATTATCAAAAGCAGCCGAAACCGCACCTCGTGTTAGCTGGAGTGCGTCAGGCTACGCAAGAGGTTTACGATCATTCATATTGGAACGAGTAACGGCCATTCATAGCATAGAATTTAGTATTTATGATAAGGATTATGGATTTGCTGGTACTGCTGACGCTTTAATAGATATTGATGGAAAGTTAACATTATGTGATTGGAAAACCTCTAAAGAGGTAAGAAGTGATGAATTATTATTGAACTATTGCCATCAACTTGGAGCGTATAACTATGCACTAAGAAAACTCACTGGTATTGAATGTAGCCAGGCATTAATATGTATTGCAAGAAGAAGTGGAAAACCCCAACTAAAACTAATGGATAGTTTAGCGTTGAGGTCTAGTGAAATATGTTTTATGGAAAGATGTATGAAATTCCAGGAACAGATAAAAGAGTTAGCTGTTGTTTAAATAACAATCGTAATTAATATCTTCCATAATACAATCAATAGCTTTTTTACATACTTCAATATCATCATTTATTTCAAAATCTTCTTTAGTATTATTTCTAATATCTATGGTAGATTTTAAAACTTTTATAGCTATTTCAGCTTCTTGTTTAGTCATCATAATCTCCTGGTTCGGGTAGTTCTTCAAACTTTTTTCTAACTGCTTCTTCGATAGATTCTGTATCTAAATCAGATTCTTTAATATCCTTGAAGCCTAATTTTTCTAATCTATCAAGAGATTCCTGGACTTCTTCTTCATAAAGTCGTTCATATATATCATCATTATCTGGTTCGGGAAATCTCCAGTTAATTGCAGCTTCTTCTCTTTGACTATCAAGTGCTGATTGATGATTGTGCATAAAAGAGTCAGTCATTTTTTTAACCTCTTTTTGTTAGTGATATATAAATTGGCATATTTAACAGCCAATTCTGGTTCATTGTTAGTTTCAGCCCATTTCATAGCTTTATAAATAGTGTGTAGGGCATTTAGCTCTAAACATTTTGGTTCGATTCCATTACTATCATCTTCCCATTCATACTGATCTAATGCTTTTTTGGCATAACGGTATGCGGTAGATTCTGGAATGTTAGATCGCATTAATGTAATTACTACATCATTTTTATCTAAATCTTGCCTAAATAAATTTAAAGCTAAATCTATTGCTTCTTTTCTATCCATTATGGCTGTACCGTAAGAATTAAAATCTTAGCCTGGATACGACTAAGGATTTCAGTTTGGTCAGAATCAATCTTTATTGGTTTGTTGTTTTTAACGTCATTAAGAATATCCTCTAATAAATAAAGTTCATCTAAATCAAAGTCAACAAATTCCTCTAAAGATATTCCTTTATAGTTATCGTCAGTAATTTTCATTAATAGTTACCCTCGATAATGTTTTTTCTAGTGATAACTTCCATTTCTTTTTGTAAATCGCCTTTAAAAGGAATCACCCTAGAATGAATTTCAGTCCAGGCTTTCTCCATAGCGTTATCTATTTGAAAACCCTTTAATACAACACCTAGTTCGGGCATATTGTATGTTTGGTTAGGAATTACTTTTTTCATTTTTTTGCTTTAACTGTTGGTCTATTGATAAATATATATGTGCAATAATCACCAGCTAATAATCCTGGAATGTAAGAATATTCAAAACTAGAATCATCTAATACATCTACACATTGATGGTTAGTTAATGATAAATCAGCCCATTCAAGTGTTTCATGTATAGTTGTTTCTTCATTTTCTTCTAATCCTGATCCATCACTATTAACAAGATAAGATGCCCAATATATAGGCAACCTTATCTTTGTTTCTTTTATTGAGTAATTCATACTGAATACCCCACTATATCTTCACCAAATAAATCATTATTATTTAATTTTACATTTTCTTCTTTTCTTTTTTGAAGGTCATATATCCTTTTTATTGGATTGACTTGTCTATAAGAAAAATAATTATCTTTATTATCCTGAGGTAGAATTATTCCTAACCCTGGATCGGTTTGAGATAAGAATAAATGAATTTTTGTATCTTGGGTATCAGGTCTAAAATAATTATTCCAGATATATATGCCTAGATCATTAAAGATGTTTAAAGGCATTGATACAAATTTATTGTTTATGTGACATTCATAAACAGTCCTAGTTCCTGAATGATCTACCGCTTTAAAAACAATTAGATCACATTTTTTACCTTTTTTAATAGCACTATCAAAGCGTACTTTATTGAAAATGTTGTAACGTGTAACCCATTTTTCATGGATTCTACAATCATCTTCACACATAGTTCCCGATCCAATTATTAAGACCTGGGGTGAGAGATTCTCAGTTTTTTTCATTTTGGTTAGTTGAAATTACTATTACCATTACTATATTACTTTAGTATTTTCATTTTTGCAAGAAAAAAAATTCTCACTTTCATATTTTCGCCTTTAATTGCCCTTTAATAGAATTTACGTTAAGTTGAAAATATCGTTTATTTTTTATAAAAAATGTCCAAAATTCTCAATAAATTCAGTGATAGCAATAAAATTACTATATCATTCAGTACAAATGAACTATTATTTATTCTAACTTCATTATTAAAGTTAATAAGGTTAGATAAAAGTAACATAAAGTATAATTTTAGAATTTACAAGATAATAGATAAAATTATGTTGACAATAAATAATTATTAGTGTTACACTTTAGATTGAGGATTAACTTTTTTCAACCTCATCAAAATTTATTATGTCAAATCCTATTTCTTCACCCTATGCGGATTTTATCCAGGAACAGAAAAAACAAAAGTATCTTAAAAAAATAGATGCTTATATGATTTCTGAATATAATATAGAATTTTACGATAGAATATTAAAATTACAAAAATCTATTCTTACTACATTAAAGGAAAATAATAAAAAGATATTAAATAAAAATATTTTAGAAAAAATAAATAATGATATTAATAAAGTCTTACCATATGAAAAATATGGATATTATGCATATCATAAAAAACCTAATGATATTTATGAAAAAAATAAAATTTATATTTTTAGTCATAGATGCAAAGATTTTGATATTAATGAATATACAGCAGATATTATTATTTCAGAAAGTGCAAAAGATAGAAAGTCAGAAAAGATTTTAAAATCTGAAAAAATAGATTATGATAAAATTTATTATTTAAATTGTAATTCTTTTGCAAGTAATATTGGAGAAAAGGAAAAATGGAAAAAAATAAAAGCTAGTTCTTATGATATACAATATAGAGTAGATCAAATTAATAATCTTAAAAAAGAATTAGATGATTTTGTAAAATTATTCGATAATAGTAAAGGTTATAAACATACTAATTATAGTATCATGAGATTAATTAAAGATAATCCAGATCATAGTAATAAAATGAGATGTTGGTTAGGTAAACAAGATGATTTTTTAATTTCTTATGATGAATTTAGAAAACAAAATAAATAAATAAAAGATAGATATTAAATATTAAGTATTGTTACAGTTATACTAATGTGTAACACTAGTAGATTTTTATTGACTATAATTAATAGTAACGGGAGATAAATTTTTTCTCACTCCCTATCAAAAAAAAAATGAAATCAACTTATTTTATTTATTTATTTTGTGTTTCTCTTGTTGGTGTTCAAGGATTTCTAACTATTAGAGATTTTAAAAATGATGCAGTAACCAGGGGAACAGAAACTACACAAAGTTTATCAACTTCTCTTTCTTCATATTCTCAATACTTACAAAGTTTAAATTAAGATTATGGATTTTAACTATTCTCAATATGTAGTAGATACCTACTTCAGAATTGCAAAGACTAAAGATCAAAACTTTGCAGATAACATAGATGATTACATGTTCATGTATCGAAAAGGCGATGATCTTTATTTCAAAAATAGAAATACAAGACAGTACAAAACTATTACTTATTAATTATTAATTATGGATTCTGAAATTTTAAAATGGATAGAGCAAGCACCAAAAAGTTTGAGACTATCTGCACATAAAAAAAGTTTTTACAATGGAGAACAACAATTAAAATTATTTTTTGAAATAGTAAAAACTAACTAAACAAAATTAAAAAATTAATTAATCCTATTGTAAAAGATAGGATTTTTTTTTATGCAAAAAAATTATTATTAGAAATTAATTATTATTATTTGGGTTTTTTCTTTTCTTTCTTGTTGTCTTGTAAATAGTTTATCTCTCTTTCTTATTGGTGCGGTTGCTATTGTGTAAAATCCCCAGGGCAAAAAATGACAATGTGATGTAAGAAAAAATTATGAACAAAAAAAATTATGGTGGTGGGGTGTTCCCGTCCCCGATCTCCTACCTGTTCCCCAACTTCCAGGGGGTGCGAGGTGGTGGGGGTGGTGTAGCAAAACTGTGTCAAATATGTGACAGAGCCCTGAACCTACTGATAAATCTAAAAATTATTTGCCTCTACATTATTTATTATAGTACAATACTACAATAGTGTCAACTATCTTTTTGATTTTCTATTCGTATAGCTAGTTCTGGAGCATTTATGTTTACAGTCTCTACACTCTCCCCTACTACTTTACCTAATGAATCCAATATCTGAGCAGCAGTCTGAAACTGACCTTTTTTACAAGCCTTATCAAAAAGTCTCACACGCATAGCTTGAAGTCTAGCGATCATATTTTCTCTATCCTTTTGCCAATCCTCTTCATTCCACTTTGTTACCTCTTTCCAATCGTTCCAGGCAGTTTTTACACAAACCCCTTCTCTAGAAGAATGTTCCAAAACAAGATGTCTTGCTGGTAAGCCTTCAAGTTGTCTTTTATATAATCTTTGTCTCCTCTGTTCTATAACCATATCTGGCGATCTCCCTGGATTTCTTTTCTTTGGAACGGATCTATCGTCAAAATTCTGTAAGATTGCTTCTGTCACGGACTGAAACTTATGTTATTAATTGAATAATAACCTTAAAATAGCAAATTAGTCGATAAAAACTAGCAAATCCATCAAAATTAAGGTTAATCTGTAGTACATGAGTGTAAAAACAAGAGAAAACCTAACATTAAGGTGGGCACAGGGGGAGGTGTTCAATGCAAAAAACCGATTTAGGGTACTGGTGGCTGGCAGAAGATTTGGAAAATCTTATTTATCTTGTATTGAACTTGTAAATGCTGCGATCAAACGACCAGGCGAAACATATTTCTACTGTGCTCCTACATATCGCATGGCAAAAGACATTGCTTGGAAGGAATTAAAGAAACTCGTACCAAGAGAATGGATACAGTCAAAAAATGAGACAGATTTAAAGATTGAACTGATAAATGGCTCACTTATTGAACTTAAGGGTACAGAAAATGCAACAACCTTAAGAGGTAGAAGTTTAGCTGGTGTTGTACTAGATGAGGCAGCGTTTATGGATTCTGACGTTTGGTTCCAGGTTATTCGACCAGCACTGGCAGATAAGCAGGGGTGGGCGTTGTTTATCTCTACACCCGATGGCACGGCAAGCTGGTTTTACGATTTATGGTGCTACGTTCCAGAAGATTTAAGTGGTGATTGGAAAAGGTGGAGTTTTACCACGATAGATGGGGGTAATGTTCCAGCAGAGGAAGTCGAGGCTGCGAAGGCTCAGTTAGATAGCAGAACATTTAAACAGGAGTTCGAGGCAAGTTTTGAGAATCTTACGGGATTGGTGGCCGTAAGTTTCGGTGATGAAAACATCAGCAGTGAATCCGAGGATTTACAAATGTTGCCATTAATTTTGGGTTTAGATTTTAACGTTGATCCTATGGCAGGAATCTGTGCTGTTAAGCATAATAATAATCTTTATGTATTTGACGAGATCATGTTGACGGGTGGAGCAACAACTTGGGATTTTGCGGAGGAAGTTATTAGAAGATATGGGGTAGATAGAAGAATTATTGCGTGTCCAGACCCTACGGGTAGTGCGAGAAAAACAAGTGGAGTTGGAGTTACGGACCACAATATCTTGAGGAGGAGTGGGTTTACTGTTATGAGTCCTAAATCGCCCTGGAAAATTAGGGATAAGATTACTGCTGTAAACACAGCTTTATATGATGCAAACGGAGAAAGAAGAACATTTATACACCCTAGATGTAAAGAATTAATAAAAGCATTAAGAACTTTAACTTATGCACCGAATACTGGCTTACCAAATAAAAACCTGGGAGTTGACCATGCGTTTGATGCTTTTGGTTATCTTTGTTTACAGCAATTTAACCTTGCAAAACCAGAGACATTAGGCCAAACTTCGTTTAGAATATATTAAGAACTACCTAATTCTTATCATGTATCATTCTACAACTAAGAAAAAGAAGAAGAAAAAGAAGGGAGGTAAAAAACGTGGCGAATGTTCCTGTAAATAAAGCGTTATACTCTAGGGTAAAGTCAGAGGCAAAACGCAAATTTGCTGTTTATCCTTCTGCTTACGCTAACGCATGGCTTGTACGAGAGTATAAGAAGCGTGGTGGTACTTATCGCACGGGAACTAAGAAACGTGGCAAGAAGTAGCGGTGGCCTTACCCGATGGTTCAAAGAAAATTGGGTTGATGTAAAGACGGGAAAGCCTTGTGGCCGTCAAAAAGGCGAAAAAAGAGGTTATCCAGCTTGTAGACCAAGCAAACGTGTATCAAGTAAGACACCTAAGACAACAAAAGAGATGTCACCAGCCGAAAAAGCACGATTTAAGCGTGAAAAAACAAGTAGTGCTAAGATAAAGTATCAACATAGACGCAAAAAATCCACCAAAAAGAAGAAAAAATGACTGAAATCACAGATAAGATGCTCGATGTTATCGAAAAAGTAAAAGGCAAGAGAAATCCTGCACTTTGGGACCCTAGATGTGAACAATATATGCTAAATAACAAGAAAGGTACTGTAAAAAAGTCAACTACAAGTTAAACTATCTATAAATACTCTTTTTTCTCTTTGGATCATGGCATTTTTTCGTGGTGAAGAAGGCTCTGTAAAATTTAAAAACGGATCTGGAACTACTGAAGCAATTGTATCTACCACTGGTTGGTCACTAGATACAACAAAAGACACATTAGATGTAACTGCTCATGGAGCAACATCAAGATCATTTGTTGGTGGATTAATTTCTGGATCTGGCACTATTGATTTTTTATATACAGCAGCTAGTGGTAACGAAACTGCAAACTTACTAGCAGATGTTTTAACAACAGAAGATGCTGGTGATGCACAATTTGAATTATTTTTAGATACTTCTGGTAGTAAAAAAGTAAGTTTTTCTGGAATTGTTACAGGAACAACATTAACTGCAACAACAGGTGATTTAGAAACAGTAAGCGTCAGTTTTGTTACTTCTGGTGCTATCACCAATGCTGCATAGTGAAACTTACTCCTCGCCAAAAAACTTTACTGAGCAAGCACTCTGAGCATCATAGTGCAAAGCACATGGAGTTTATGAAAAGGCGTATGAGAGCAGGAGATACTTTTACTCAAGCCCATAAAAAGGCACAAGCAAAGGTGGGCAAATGAGAAAGAAACGTAAACAAGTAAATTTAAGTGTAGGCAGGGGAGAAAAGTCTAAAACAGGTGGACTAACTGCAAAAGGTCGTGCGAAATACAATCGTGCTACTGGTAGTAATTTAAAAGCACCAGTTACAGGAAAAGTAAAACCTGGTAGTAAAGCAGCTAAAAGACGAGCATCTTTTTGTGCAAGAATGAAGGGTATGCCTGGGCCAATGAAAAAACCTAACGGTAAACCTACTAGAAAAGCGTTAGCATTAAGAAAATGGAGGTGTCGTTAAATGACATACGCATTGCCAGGTATGCTAAAAACCAGCATTACCGCTACTACATACATTGGTAGTACTGATAGTCCTTTTACTAGAAATAGGGCTGTCTTAGATATGATGAAAGGTTGGGAGATAATGAAAGCTGTTAGTGAAGGTACAGAATATTTAAGAGAAAATAGTGAAGCATTTTTACCACTAGAACCAAGAGAAGATTATGATGCTTACCTTGCAAGAGTAAATAGATCAGTATTTAGTCCTTTTACGCAAAGATTAATAAGAGCAGCTACAGGTTTAGTACTTCGCAAACCTATAACACTTACTGGAGATCCATATTGGACTGAAATGTTTAAGGCAGATGTTGATGGTTGTAAATCAGATTTAGATGAATATGCAAGAAGATTATTAATGTGTTCTCTTACTTATGGTCAAAGTCATATTCTTGTAGATTATCCTGCACCTGGAGGAGCAGTAAGTTTAGCTGAAGAAAGATCACAAAATCGCAGACCTTATTGGATAGAAGTTGACCCTACAAATATTTATGGTTGGAGATTAGATAGAGAATCTAATTATGGAAATCTTATACAAGTAAGAATTGCAGAAAAAGCTGTATTACCTGATGGTGCTTTTGGTGAAAAAATATATGACCAGATGAGAGTTATTGAACCTGGTCGTTATCGTGTATTTAGAAGAAAAGAAACCGTAGAAGATATGTATGAAGATAATGATGGTGCGTATGCAGGTAATATGCAAGGTACACCAAATGAAAAAGATTTTGAATTAGCTGAATCTGGTAATTTTTCTCTTGGTGAAATACCTTTAGTTACTATTTATTCTGGCAAAGTAGATAATATGACAAGCAAACCTCCTTTATTAGACATTGCTTATTTAAATCTTGCACATTATCAAAGACAAGCGGATTTAATACATAGTTTGCATGTTGCATCACAACCATTATTGGTCATGGAAGGTTATGACGATCAAACAAAAGATCTTGCTATCAGCGTAAACTACGCAATGGCAACTCAACCAGGTAACAAAGTTTACTATGTAGAGCCAGCTTCAAGTGCTTTTGATGCACAATCAGCAGAAATAAAGGAACTACAGATGCAAATGGCAACATTAGGTATCAGTACACTATCACAACAGAAGTTTGTTGCGGAATCAGCAGATGCTCGCAGACTAGATCGTGTGGATACAAACTCGATGCTTGCAATGGTTTCTATGGAATTAGAGCAAAAGCTACAAAAAGCTTTCAATCTATCAGCCGAATATGTTGGAATCGAGCCACCAGAAGTAAAAATAAGCAGAGATTTTGATATTGAAAGACTAATTGGACAAGATATTACAGCTTTAACATCATTATTCGATCAACAAGTCATTGATAGAGAAGAATTTAGAGATATTTTGGTACAAGGTGAAGTTTTACCAACAGCAAATGAGGTCAAACCCGAATAGTTTGCTACAATAGTATGTAAATACATACAAATCATGGGCAAGCACTTAGATTATGTTCAGCAATCTGATGGAACATATAAGTGGCAACTGGCAGAGATTCCTGCTGTCAAATCCACTCCAGCAGAAACACCAAAAGCTAAAAAAGAAACTAAGAAAGTTTCAAAGAAAAAATCTACAAGTCCACTATCTGACTAATCTATGGCAATCGAAGAAAAAGTAGTTCAACCTGAGTCTGTGACTCCTGCCGATCAGCCCGTGGCTGAAACTCCTTCACAACCACAAGCACCAAATTTAGACGCAGTAAAAGCAGAGTATGAAGCAAAACTAGCTGCTGCCCAGAAAGAAGCTGCTGAAGCACAAGAGAAGTTTCAAGGAATAAAAGGTAAACTCGATGAAGTTTACAAACAAAAAGAAGAAAAGCGTACCAAAGAACTAGAAGATCAAGGGCAATACAAAACTCTTTGGGAAGAAGCAAATAAAACTGCACAAGATAAAGACGCACAGATCAATAGTTTGTCTCAGCAGTTGCAAGATATGAAAACTTCTAACGAAGTAGCATCTACCAAACAAACTGCCCTTGCAGCCATCAGTAATCTTAATGCTATTAATGCAGAACAAACCTTATCATTATTACAAGGTAAGTTACAAAGAAACGCTGAAGGCAAAGTAGTAATCATAGATGGCGGTGTAGAACAGGATTTAAATGCTTATCTCACAAGTCTCAAAAATCCTGGGAGTGGTTGGGAACATCATTTCAAACCAAGTTCTGCTGCTGGTATGGGTGCAAAGCCTAGTCCTGTAGGAAATGTGTCAGGAGGCTCAGAAAATCCTTGGAACACTGGCAATTTGACGCAACAGCTTATAATGGAGAATGAGAACCCCGATCTTGCAGCCGTGCTGAAAAGAGAGGCTCAAAAGAAATAGTTAGTTTCTGTGAAACTAATCCCCTTGTCTGTGACTAGGGTATCGCAAAAGTAACAAGGTGATCTGAATGGCTGCTCCATTTCAGAATTATTCGGGCGGTGTCCTATTAGCGGACATCGTAAAGAGAAATAATCTCAGCACATACGTTTCCGAAGCCATAAAAGAGCGTAGTGCATTTTTACAGTCTGGTGCTATCACTCGTAACGCATTATTAGATGCAAGCGAAGGTGGTACAAGAATCCAGGTTCCTGAGTTCAACCCAATCGCTCCAACGGAAGAAATCCTAACTGGTGCTGCAAACTGGGGTACATCTACTTCTGGTTATCTAACACCACAGAAGATTGGTACAGGAACACAAATTGCAACTATCTGTCATAGAGCATTTGCATATGCTGTAGATGATATTGCAGTTTTAGCTGCTGGTGAAGATCCAATGGGTCACATCAGAAATCAGCTTGCAGATGCAATTAACAAACTAAACAACGCTAGATTATTCTCACATCTAGCTGGTTTATTTGGAACTGCACTTTCAAGTAACAAGCTAGACCTAGCAAAAGCTGGTGCTAGTGCTACTGAAGCTAACTTCCTAACTGCTTCTGCTATTGCAAAAGCAAGAAACCTACTTGGAGAAAGAGGTGAGGATCTAGATATTCTTATCGTTCACCCAACAGTTGCTTACTACCTATATCAGGTTGGTATGTTAACTTTCTCTACTT
>VTLG01004503.1_pt1 | contig 19539 bp, 20 predicted proteins | sample 4694571 | NCBI WGS metagenome assembly VTLG01 (sample SAMN12604809, study PRJNA352737) | marine metagenome | biome: ENVO:00000447; feature: ENVO:00000209|ENVO:00000569|ENVO:01000036; material: ENVO:00002151; isolation source: viral sequences binned using virsorter ...
GGCGGTCCAGCACCACCGTCGTTTCCCTGACCAGAAACTCCAGAGCCAGCAGCAGGAACAGAGCCACTACGACCCATCGCTCCACCGCCAGAGCCACCGTCACGACCTTGTTGCGAGTATTCACCAGAACCGCCACCGCCGCCTACGCCGTAGTACGGGCCGACACGGGAACTTGACCCGTTCAGACCGGGGCCGTAGTGAGTAGAGGTTATTCCCGGTGCGCCAGCACCGACAACAACAGTTTGCGAACCGGAAGTCAAGTAAGCGTTAGAAGCAACCAACATGCCCCCTGCGCCACCACCACCAGATGAAGTAGCCGTGTAACCACCCGAGCCGCCACCACCCACGACCAGCACATCAGCGAGGCCAGCAGTAGTCACGTTCAACGAGCCAGATGCCGTCAGCGTGTAGTAACTGTACGACGCAGATCCAGACGTATACGTCCCCGTAGGCGTATCGCTAATCACCGCGTTGCCAGGTACAGAGCCAATCAACCCAGATCCGCTAAACGAACTCATGGTCATGTTATGTAATCTCCGAAAGGAAAGCCGAGAACGAAATCGTGTTCGCTGAACTAGACACCCGCAGATACTTAGACGCATCCATCGTGATACCGAGCGTCAACGCCACCGTGTCATTACCGGCAACGCTCGCGTCATACACGAGAAACTCAGAAGCACCCGGTGTGCCCTCCGCTGTGTCCAAGCCAATCCGCACCGTGATAGCCGATGACGACTGATTGCAGATCACAAGGGACGAGATGACCGCCTCAGTAGAACCGGGGGTCGTGTACAAGGTGGCAAACGTCCCAACGGCTGCCGTGCCCTGCACCTGTGCATATTTGTAGGCTGTCGCCATTGTCTTACGCTCCCATCAAAAAGAAAACATCTTGCAAACCTGCGCCGCCACCTGTGGACGCAGACCATTTTAACCCTGTTGCTTCCGCTGAGTCAGCAGTAAGAACAAACCCGTTAGTTCCGACCGCCAAGCGAGCAGCCGTGTTGTCGGCAGACCCAACAATCAAGTCACCCTTAGCGTCAATCAGTGTTTCTGAAATGCCAGTCGAACTGTCAACGAGTTGCCAAGCCGACCCGTTGTACACCTTCATCTCGTTAGATGTGGTATTGAACACTAAGGCTCCGGTGACCAGCGCGTCCCCATCGTTGTCAACACTTGGATCTGACGACTTAGCCCCAAGGTAACGATCATCAAACGAGTCATACGATGCAGCCGCAGCAGTCGCACTTGACGCGGAAGCGGTCGCACTGGTGGCAGATGCCGTAGCCTCCGTTGCAGCCGAAGTAGCACTCGTAGCAGAAGCAGTAGCCGACGTTGCCGCCGCAGTAGCCGACGTAGCGGCAGCAGCAGCATTCGATGCACCTGTCGCAATAACCGAGTCAACATACGCTTTAGTGCTTGCGTCCTGCGCTGATGCAGGGTCAGCCAATCCCGTGATCTTGTTCGACCCCGCCGCCAGATCGCCACCCAAAGTGGCGCTCGTAATCGTTTGGCCCGACAAGGTAGCCCCACCCGACAACGTGCCAGACAGGGTTGCACCATTAATCGTCGGTGATGTGAGCGTGGCAGACGTAAACGTCTGACCAGTCATCGTCGCACCACCAGTAATCGTGCCACTGACCGTAGCAGCGTTAATCGTGGGGTTAGTTAAAGTCTTGTTGGTCAGAGTCTGCGTGTCATTCTCACCAATAACAGCAGATCCAGATGCAAGCCCGTGAACCTGCTCAGACGCATCCTCATGCTGGCGAGACTCGCTAAAGTCACGAGCAGAGAAACCATGCTCAACGGCTGCACCCGCCGTATGCGAGATACCCGTGGTCCCATCAACGCCACGGGTAATGGTTAACGTTGTCCCACTACGAGCCGTAACTTCCACGACCTCTTCGTTGACCGTATCCTGGTCAATAATCATCGTGTAAGGTGTAGAAGAGGGGAAGCCAGTCGCAGCAGCCACAGTCGCACTCGTGGCACTAGCGTTAATATCCCCTGTCAGCGTCGTAGCACGAGCAACTGACGAGTAATACCGAGAAACAGCCATACTTATTCCTATCGGGTGTAGTGGCTACGGGTTGGGTAGATACGCCGCAAGCCTTCTCTTTCTTCATCTAATCTGACTTGGTACAGTTGCAGCATGTACCGACCGATTTGGCTAGACCCGCCAACGGGCCGTGCGCCAGAAGAGAAGTCAGCCTCACTTGACATGCCAGAAAGGTGCGCGGCATCAAAGAACGGGACCATGCGATACGCCGCACCCAAGCGAACCAGATCCTCACAGGACGCTGGCAAACCAGTCACGGTGTCAAAAGCATCTGAGCCGTTTGCTAAAACAGTGGGCTTCTTACTGAAAACAATCTTGATTGTTCGACCGGGCGTGATCCTGTCATAAACGCTAAGAGAAACACCTGTAGCAAAAGAACTTGTGTTAGCGTGACGGTCAAGCGTCCACCGACGAATAGGCAGCCACTCTTTCGATGCACCCGTGGTTTGCCACATAACAGACAGAACATCCAGTGCATCGGCAGGGAGCGAGTAACTGGTGACAGCACCCGTGTAAGTTACCGTGGTTTCACTGACCGCAAACAAGTCAGGAAACACTGCTTTGATTGCATCGTTAATTGCCTGTTTGACAAGGAACCGCGGGAACATAGGCGCAGATACCACGCGAGTCCCAGAAGCGTGCGTTGCAGCGGTCGTGCCCCTGAAGCCTCGTCCGTAAGGCGGCACAATCATGTTGAGGGACACGGTATCCACCGAGTCAATCATTATCAGTTCTTCATCAATCTCTACAATGCCGCGAGACATTGCCGATGTGTCAGCGATCTTTAGGGTTGTGTCTGCCGCGGCAGCCGACTGAGTGAGGTGAGTGGCTTGATCCTGAACGGCAGTGAACCCGTGCAGGTAAAGTGTTGTGGAGTCGGTGATTTCATCGAATGTTGCCACCTAAACCTCCGTCGTAGTCTTGTTCACGAACTTAGCCGCCTGCTTATTGACGATCATGTGTGCTGGCGGGTCTTGCGATGCGTTATACGGGCGACCTAGCATTTTCGTGGCAGCCTTAGCCTGATCCACCTTCTCCTTAGTGGTCCCACCAGGAGTGATGCCATACTGCCGTGCCTCGTTAAACGCAGTCAAATCCTTTTTAGTTTTCTCGTACATTCCCTTAAGGGAACTGTTTGTTATTGAACTTACGGTTGGGTTTGCATTCCTCAGGCACTCCGCATACGAAGCGCAATCCTTAGTCTTGCAACCTTCTCTGCAACTCATTCAACACTCACATAACTGCTGTATCCGGCAGCGACAACAGCCGTGTGTTCAGCACTAGACAGTACATGCCTGCGACCACCACCAAAGTAAAAGTCAGCATCACGAATTTCATCTTGGGATGGGAACTGTGTTAACGTCCCTACGTCGGAAGTGATAAGCAGCGACTGCCCGACAGGTATGGAGTACCTGCTAAACAAAAAGTGGTCAGTGTAGATAGTGTCCACTGTGGGTAGTGTCAGTATGTTCGCCACTCTGCTCCTTCCTAATGTTGGGGGTAGGGCGGGGGCCGCCGCTATATGCGGCCCCCACCCACATTGTCAATCTGTATCAGGTGATTGACGAGGACGACTCAATGCGGTACAGAGCCTCCTGGCGGTAAATGCTCCAGCCTTGGAGCGAGTACCAGCCGACGGGCCGGAAACGCATCAACTTGTCCACGACGGGACCGATAACGACACCCGGCTCAACAGCGGTAGCCTCTGCGAGAGCCTGCTGTCCACACACCGTGGTGCGGTAGACAGTCTCGCTAGAAGCACCGTCCGTTGCGGAAAGCGCACGCGGTGTTTCCACGACGTAAGCGCCACCGTAAACGCCGGTCACAGCGTTAAGGACGTTGCCAACGTTAGGCTCCGTGTACTTACGGATATCCTCAAACGCCAACGCGCCAGTCTCCGCACGAAGATCGTGCGCTACCAGCGGGTGCATGTAAGCGGCGTAAAGGCTGCTGTCCTTGGGGACAGCCTTGCCTGCACGCAACTTGCTGACCGCCTTGCGAATGTCAGCGCCTGCGATAACGTCCTCCGCAGCGACCGATCCTGTGTTGGTCGGGTCGGAAGAACCGCCCGTTCCGTACAGAACGTTCGTGCCACCATCAAGAACGGTGACAACCAACTTGTCAATGCTGTCCAGCATGTTGTAGCCAACGATGTTGGCGATAGCCGGATCAACGTCGCTGAACGCGAACTCACCCAACTTGCGGGTGTTCAGCACGGTGTTGCCGTACTCAGCGAGAGTAACCGTGACCTGCGTTGCGTTGCCGATTGCAACCGCGTCGGGGTCAGTGGTTTCCGTCAGAGTCGAAGTCGCCTGAGACATGTCCTGGTAAAGTGAGAACACTACAGACGAACCGGGCATGGCCTGCTGCACGGGGCGCTTGTCAGCGAGAGCGCGAAATTGCGGCTGTGAACGAAGAGCGAACTCAACGTACCGATCATAAGCGGCTTGGACAAGATTCCCCATTGCACTGGTTCCAGTGTATGCATCTGCCATTGTGATTCACCTCCTTCAGTGAATAGTATGTATAGTTACTTTTGAGGCTATGAAGCCATTGGCCCATCAGCGTTGCCAAACAGCAGCCTGTTCAAGGCTTCTGCACTGTCAGCGCCAGCAATCAAACCTGCGATCTGATCTGGGTCATTTGTGAAAGGTTCTCCCGATGACTGTGTTTCAGCAATACGGGATAACGACTGCATTTCTGGTGAAACGTCAGCCTTAGGCTCGCTAGTAGCCTCACTGGTCTGCTGAATGCCAAAGACTTCTCCGTACTCAGCCAACCAGTTTTCCACCTCTTCCGAAGTGGTTGCATCCTGGGGAATAAGAGCCGCAACTTTGTCCGGCAGTCCCTTAGATGCAATAACGTCCTTTACAGAGCGTTCACGGATAGACGATTGCACGCTCTCCAACTGCTCCGCGAGTTCTTTCTTCTCAGCCTGCAATTTCTTGTAAGCCTTGCGAAGTTCTTTCATCGCGTTGCCATCGCCGGATTCTAGATTATCGTCGTCGTCCCACTCAAAATCGGACATATGTAACTCCCTTACTATTCATATAGGTGAATCGCTACCCACATCATCAACCGGGGAAGAAGATGATGGCTGTAACTACCGGGCTGTTGCACCGCCAGGGCCGGTCGGTCTGGCTGGGAGTGGACATGCCCCGAATCGAACGGGGGTTAAAGAACCAACACGGGAATTATCACCGCGGATTACAGTTCTTTCTCACCTGTCATGCCCGTATTCAGTTATATAGAGCGAGGCCGCCTAAGTGCAGACGACCTAATCCCAGATCGTCCACCAAAGCGTGCACGTTCACGGGACTGCAATGTGCGAACCTTCTCGCGTGCTTCTTGGTCAAGATCCAAGCGAGACAACGCGGTTTCCTCTTCTGTCAACGTGGTGTTGTCAATGTCTGCCAGTCGGCGGGTAGCCTTCTGTATATCGGACACCTCGGTCAGTAGCGGCTCAATGGCAGTGCCGCGAACATCATCGCCACCGCCAACAAACTCACCGATACGCTCAGACACATCAGCACCGAACGTTAGACCTGCACGCTGCGCGAAGCCACCAACAATGGCTGCGTTAGCGCGACGCTGAATTTGTGCTGTTGTGTTGTCTGGGTCAAGAACGAACTGTGTCAACAGTGCTGGATCAATGTTGTAGAACTGCTGCAAACTATCGCGCACCTCTTGCGGGGTATCCGCGACAACCCGTTGAGCGTCCGTTATGCGGTCACGAACTTCATCAACCGACAAGGAAAAGTCTGACACGATACTTGCAATCGCATCGTACTCGTCTTGAGCGCCAGTCGTGCCAAGGTAGTCCCGCAGACCAGCCTCACGAAACACCGTCCGGTACTGAGACTCCAAGTTCAAGTATTGGCTTTCGTTGCGAACGTCAGTTATTCCTCTTTGCTGCAACCCAATAAGACCCCTGAACCTACGCTTATACGAATCAGTCTGACGTATAGCACCAGCCAAAACATCTTGGTTGTTCCCGAAATCACGAACCAAACGGTCTATCTCTCCGACAAGATCATCCATGCCACCGTACTGACTGAAAAGATCCCGAAGAAAAGCCCGTGCTTCCTGATCCCTCTGAGTTTTTTCACGCGCAATGCGAGCGTTCTCAATCTCACGAGCGATTTCTTCGTTGCTTTTGCCTCGGTCCCCGCCACCTGTATCCACCGGCCCTCGTTGGGGCGGTTCGTATGCGTCTACCTGTGCCTGAATCTGGTTGACAACATTCTGTATGTGTGCAACGGAACCTTGCGAGGCCATTCCACGGCTCGCCAAATACTGCTGGTATTGCAGCATGTTCTGATGATTGCGTAAGTTATCATCATAAGGAGTAGCCAATTAAATCACCCAAACCCAAACATAGAGGCGATTCGCTGACCTGTGGAGGCGTAGGTCTGGAATGCGTTATCCGTGTACTGCCAGCGGGGATCGTTGCGGATCTGCTTCTCAAAGTCGTACAAAGAAACTTGCTGTGGATTCTGTAGGGCAGATCTCAACAGCGGGTCATCAAACCCAACATCCTCAACCTCTAACAAACGACTAGCAGTGTCCTTGTACGGTTGAAAAATAATCTCAGGATCGAACCCGTCGTTGATGCGGTCAGCCCACGCCGGGAACATGCCTGCCAGGTAATCACGCCGAAGGTCTGCCTTCACATCGTCAAGGGTCTGAGTCCCAACAGTCAGGTTCGTGATGTACTTGGCAGCCGCTTGACGGCTAAGATCCAAGCCGTTGCGTGCAGACCATCCCATGAGGTCAGTCTCCATGTCGCCAGCGCGACCGATAAGATCTATCTCAGGATCTGCAACGGTCTGTTCAAGGAACGGCCTGATGTTCGTGAATATCTCGTCACGTTCCCAGCCGTTGTACCAAGCGTCACGGGCAAGAATATCAAGTTGCCCCTCAGGGAGAACAATCCCGTAAGTTTCTGTGAGGGCCACTATGTCTTGGCGCTTTATGTCAATGGCACGGTTAACGTCTGTTGCCATGCTCGGGCCTTGAGCCTCTGCAATTGCAGCCGCGACTTGATCTCCATAAAGGTTATTGAAATACTCAACCTTGGGTAGTTCCTTGTTGACGTAAGCGTCAATGACCGTCGTGTCGCCCTTAGAGTCCTGGATTACTTTAGCAAGATCAACCCAAAACTGTTTGACACTTCCCGTTTTATCATTCGCAGCCAAATGAAAGATAAAGTTGTACCCGTCGCGTATGTCCTTAGCCTCTTCTAAGGTCAACTCTTCAGCCACCGGAAACCTGCCTCTTTTTGTTTACGAAGTTCAGCATGGCATCCAAAACCGTGGTTTCGACTTGGAACTGCTGGTAGTCAGGGTTCTTAGAAATAACCTCACGAAGAATGTCCTCACGGCCCTGGGCAGTAAGGCCCTGCTGCGTCCTTGTGCTGCCAGGGGATCGTGTCGTAACGGTAGGCTGTTCTTGCTCCGCTTTGCGAGTCTTGCGTAGAACGCGATTAAACTCGTCCTGATCTAGTGGACGACCCAGCAGTTCTATGGCAACCTCGTTGGCTGTAGCGCGAACATCCGACTCAGCCATCTCCGTGTATGAAGATACTGGCCCCTTGTAAGCCCCGCCCCTGCCTTGCGCGGCGATCATTTGCTCGATGATTTCAGGAGCCGGTATCCTGGCGTACATCAGATCAATGCCAGTGACCCTATCCATAGGATCTCTCCTTGACGCATCAAGGAAATTATCATCGTAATAACGTTGAAGATCGTCTGGTGCAACAAACGAATCAATCTTTTTATTATTATATATGTTGTACGAAAGAGAAAGATCCTTGTACAGTTTTTCATCCTTCATTACCGCTTCAAAACCCTCTTGCTGAACTCTATACAAATCATCGGTTTGCGGAACCGTGTAAGTCCCTGCCTCGGGTCTAGGCTTTACATCGCGCACATATACTTGCGGTGGACCGCTGGTATCAAAATTAATCTGGATATCAGGAGGACCCGGCACTTTAGTAATGTCAGTGTCTCTCTCATCTGGATCACTCATTATGTGTACCTTCCCCAGCCTTGGACAAGAGACTCACTAAGAACATACAAAAGATTTGACCACTGCAAATCATCATAGTAGGTGTTCTCACGGGTCATCAAAGTTTTCCATTTTCCTCTAATGGTTTTACTTTTCCTGGAATAGTTAGGTGCATTTTCGTTTAACTCTTGAAGTAGAAGAGCCGTCTGGTCCCTCAAATTCACGATCCGCTTTACGTCTTTACCGCGAGCGTCCAACTTGCCTTGCTCGTCCAGATATGCTGCGACCTTGCGGATAGAGTCAACCTCTTCGATCATGTCATCCATGTTCGATTTAGATGAATCAGACAGGCTGCCGCTGATGGATTTTCTTAGAGTCGGGTAACGAGCGTACAAAGCAGTCTTTACTTTGTCCCACTTGTAGTCAGCATCTTTATCACCAGCAGCCTTGATATTTTCATACTTTTGGCGTTCTCTGTAGTATGCGGCCTTGCCTTCTGCACCAATAAGTTCATTAATGTACTGGTTTGTGGTTTGCCTAGCAGTGAACCCGTTACTCATCATAAACTGCCACGCAGGTAAAGTTCGCTTACCTTCAGTTGGAGCAAAATACGACGAACCAACAACGCTTATCTCCAAAGCGTCTTGGTTACTTTCAATCCAATCAACCGTCTCTTGGAATGGGCCGTAGTATCCCTTAGAGTCGGGAGCCTTCGTTGTTCCCACCATGAATGGAGACAAATCAGGGTTAGTCCTAAGCCACTGAATTGATGCGGCAGAATAGTCACCGTCGTTTGCCCTAAGTGTCTGGATAAACGTTGGACGCAACCCGTCAAGGTTCAAAGTCTTTGCAAAGTTAGTTGCCGTGTCAGAGTTTACACTGTAGGCAGCGGGAAGAGCCGGAGAAAGAAGAACCTTTAAGCCCACCATCCATTGAGCAGTTAGGTCAACGCGCCGACGGTGTAGCGCAATTTCTTCAGCAGTGTAATTCTTATCCGCTTGCCACAACCCGGCAGCAGCGTATGCTTGCGCCGCTGAACGAGCAGAAGCAGCAAACAATGTGTCTACTTCGTCCAGCCTGCTTTCTGTCGTTCCAGTGAACGCTCCGTAAGCACCAAGTAGACGTATAACGTGAGATGGGAAAACGGTGTCTATGTAACTGCGCCCCTTGGTGTACTCCCCAAAAAACTCTTGCTCCATGTTACGCAAACCTGGCAGAGCGCGAACCATCGGCAAGGCAGCCATAGCAGCGTATGGCCCAGAAAATGTTGGAAGCAAAGCGTTTGGGTCAGCCGAAGGCGTAAGCATGTTAACGCGAGAGGTAAACGCTAACGGCAGGCTAGGCGAGTACACTCCCTCACCAAACATGTTAAACACACCGTTAATGGCTTCAAACGCGACACGAGTACCAGGCCACACAAAATACTTTTCGCCAAACTCGTCGTCATAAATAAAGCCGGACTCGTCAAGAACGTTCCAGCCAAGAGCCAACTTAGCAAATGCCATCGGGTTGTTCCGCGTCGTGCGAATCATGCGCCTATTGAAATCCTCAAGTGCGCGGTAAAAACGAGCGACGTTACGAATCTGCCAAGCGAACTGCGAGCGAATGTTCGGGTTATCAACGTAGTTCATGGTTAGCCGGTAGGCTCGCTCTGTCGCTGCCTCTACAGCCCATTTCTGCGCTGCCGACTCACCGAGTTCTTCAGCCAGTTTTTTCTCAAACGGGGCCATGATTTTACGAGCATCAAGATAGTTAGCAGTGAATATCGGCTCCCGAGTCATGCGAGCAAGTGAACGACCCATCATGTTCCATGCGCCGCTAGACCACTGCCCACCGTTTCTTATTGGTTCAAGTATCTCTGTAGTTGTTCGCGTGCTGACGTTTGCTGGTGCGCCAGTCTTAACGGACAACTCTGCTAACTCGTCAACAGACAGAAGGGTAACCTTGTCACCCTTTTTGTTGATATTCCAAAGCGCAAAACCAATCTCTTCTGTACCGTCGTCGGCAACTGTCTTGTAGCGCATCCGTTCGTACAGTTCACGATTGAATCTGCCCGTGGATGTTGTCATCAGTTGGCGAGTAAAGTCCAGGGTCGCCTTAGATAGAGCCTCAAACCCGCCAATCTCTTGAATCATAAACTTGCTGCCGTACCCTAACTTGGGGTCAGCATCAGCAAGCCGCGCAGCCAAGTCGTCAACAATCGCCTTGGCCTCGTCTGCCTTACCCGCAACCATCGCAGCGTTGTAACGATCAACAAGTTCCATAGCCCATTGGCCTTTTATGCCGTCCCCGTGCACCACTTTAGCGAGGTTGTGATACCAACCCTTCATGGCATCATCGGTAGAGCCAGGAGTAATACCCTTGTTTTCGTATTGAACGTTAAAACGATGAACCTTAAAATTTTGACCCTGCATAAAAATTATGTCTTGGTCAGAAAAATGCTGCGTCATTCTGGGGTCGTTCATCTCGCTTTGGCGTGCAGGGTAGCCGTCAGCAAGGTGGCGACCCGTTTCTGCCGCCTCATCTAAAGCGTGCAGAACATCACCGTTTTCAACTGCTTGCTCTAACCAGCGCAGTTCCTGTAATTGGTCAGCAGAAAGTTTTGTCTCATCAACTGTGCGACCAATAACTTTGAAACGACCAGGCAGGAACTTAAGGCGCTGACGCAAGTAAGCCTTCGCTACCAGTTTGGCTAGAGCCTCACGGTTCCCTTCAGCGGCAAGAGCGTTAGCACGCGCAAGATCCTGTTTGGAAAGGTTAGGCAAGATAATCGCAGCCATCTCATCACTGTATAGGCTGCCGATATTTCGGCTAAGGGTTTTAACCATCCCAAGTTTCATACCCTTAATGGGTTGAAATTGGCTAGTTTTTGGACGCGCCTGCGCTTCACGGCGAGCCGTACTGAACTTCCTGCCTTTGAAGTAGCCGCGTAAACTACCAGCGGTAAGAATGTATAGGCCCATATCTTCTATAGCGTTACGCAACTGGAACCGCGGCCCAGCCAAAGTACCAAGAACCCACAAATCAGTGATGTTATTCATCGCAACGTTTTGACCAGTCAATGCGGTTAGAAGCGACGAGCGAGCAGAAAAACGCTCCAACTTATTAATGTCAGGGAACACCATAAAATCAGTTGTGTCGGCTAGAACAATTGCACCAGCCTGACCTTTAACAACCGCTGGGTTGTTCGGGTTAGCATTAGGTAGAAGTTCGTTTTCGTATATGTCTCTTGCAAGATCTTCTACACTGCGAGTGATTGGCTGAGTCTCAAATTGTGACCTAGCGATTCTGTCTTTGGCTTCCTCCATTGCTTGCGTTTTTAACGCTCCAACGTCAGGAAGGGATGCTGCGTATTGGTCACCGCGAGCAGCACCAGGACCAATCTGATCTATTAGTTCCTTGCCCTCTGGGGATACAACATCTACGCCACGGGCGTAACCGTAAGAACGAGCAATACCCTCACCCATCAAACGACGGGTCGGCTCATCTGAAGCCACCCACATCTCGCGCACGATCTGAGAAAAGTGGCGAGGCATACCTGCCGCCTCAACGAGTTGTTGAACGCGACCAGCATCAGAAGCGTCACTGACTTTCAATGGTTTAGACGTATCAGGCCAGATCGCTGCGAGGCGACGCAGGCGAGCAGCAATCGCCTTTGGCCTCATGTTGCGCTTCCACCCGTACCTTCTGGTAATAGCATTTTCGGGTAGGCGATCCAAGACAACGCGACCCATAAGGTTGCGTACCATTTGCCCATCAACTAGCGCAAAGTCACTTAATGCGCGACCGACATACTGGTCGCCACCTTCACTAGAAATAATCCTGGCAAAATCGTCTGCCGCAGCCGCTGGCATTGACTCAGTGAAACCTTCATAAAAAACATTATCTAAGAACTCTTTAGCGCCGGTTCTTGGATATGTCAATCCGCGAGCCTTAAGGCTTGCCAACTTGACGCGAGCAGTCGCTGCGGTCATGTGCGGAACCTGAACACTTCTACCGCGCTTACCGGCCTGCCCTGCGATGATGTGCTGAAGGTTTTGTATGTTAGAAAAGTATTCTTCAAGAGCCGCTGCCGGGTCAGCATCCGGCCTAGACTTAAGATAAATCCTCATGTCGTCTAGCGCCTGAGGTGTGAAGTAACGCTTGTACATGGCTCGGACGGATGCGTTCATGGGAGCCATAGCGCCGACACCCTTGGTCGCTTCAGTAGCACTTACCTCGTTAAGTTGCCGACCAAGTGTTCCAAAAAATTGCCTAACTGCTTTTTCTTTGAAAACAGTCGGGCCTTTAACTGGAACGTTTTGCTCTAACGCGAAACGAGCAAGCCCGTACCTAGCAGAAAGGACCGCGCCACGCGCAACACCACTGGCAAGCAGAGGGTCTAGGAAGAACAGGCCCGCCACGTTTGTGGTGTTTCGTATGATTGAGTACGTCGGGTAGAACTCACTTTCACCAACCACGGGTGCACGGCTGACCTCTGGACCGCCTGAAAACAAAAATTCCATGCGAGCGTTATATATAACGTTCCCAAGGTCGCCCGTTTCCGCGAAACGTACTGATGTAATTAGATCAGCCATTTCTTTGTCGTTACGCACGCCGTTAATGGCTTTATCTATAAAGTCAAGTGTTTCTGGGTCATCCTGATAACGCTGGATTATTTCACCAATTACGTCAGGCTCACCGTTATCGTAGGCAGTCCGTATCGCAACAATCAAGTTTACAGGCTTGTCACCGTAAATCTTTTTTACTTCATCAAGGCGTTCTTGACTGTATTGACCTCGCTCCGCAGCGGCCCAAGCCTCAGACCACGTTGGGTAAGTACCTAAGTAAGTGCCAGGACCTTTAATGCGAGGAACTGTCTCGCCGGGTTCCGGCGGTGTCCCGTAAAGGTTTGCTGCCCGTACAGCCCTTTGCACATTCTCAGCGGCTGTAAACCAAGCGTCAAATGACGGACCCAAAGACAGGTTCCATCCTGTCCGCAAAAGATCCATCCCGGTGTTACCCGTAGACTCTTCATTGATAATTTTTTGCTGCTCAATGGCTTTTGCTACAGCGCCGCCAGCATATCTAGCGAGTCCTGATAACGCTCTAGTAGCACCGCCAGTGGTATAATCAGTGAGAGATTCACTAGAGAATAGTTCTTGGCCTTGCCGCTTGGCTTCATCAACCCGGTCTTGTTTGTCCGTCGGGAGAAGTCCTCGTTCCTTGTCCTCTTGAAGAGCAGCAAGAATTATGTCTTGCACTAGAGCCTGCATAGGTTCGCTCATTGTAGCGAAAAAAGCAGCCTGACGCTCAGGGTTAATTGTTCGACCAATAATGTTTGCAGCGTCAAACGCCAAAGTAAAGTTGACTAGATCCCTGGTTTCGTTCTCGGTTAAACCAGTCCTAGTAGCAGCAGCCATCAACGTTGGGTAGTTCTCTACCACAAAAGACTTGCGCTCAGTCTGACCTTTAAGAGATTGTACCGGAGGGGTGTCAATTGCTTGCTGCGCCCGTGTTTCAGCAATGAACTGTTCAACGATTGGGTCGCTCACTTGGAAGCCGGTAGCCAAAGGCTCCCGTTCCTCCCGCGGCTTAGTGGGGACCGGCCCTTCAGCGACCCTCAGTGCCTCTTCTTCAGCAAGGTTAGCCTCTCGCACAGCGGCAGGAGAAAACTCCACTCGCTCCGTCGGAGTTAGCAATTCCTCCATGCGAACGTTTATTTCACGCTCTGTCCGATCCGCAACAGACGGACGCACCTCAGATTGCTGGCGAGCGCGAGTCAGTTTCATTTCTCGTTCTGCGCGATCCGCCAAAGACGTAAACTGTGCTGCTTGCCTTGCTGCGGCTTGACGATCCCTCTCAACCATCTCTGATACGCGATCAGCCGCAGATGGACGCGCAAAAGTCTCATACTCAGGCGGAGCAACTAACTGAGACAAGTCCACTTCTTCTTGCTCAGGAACATCTACTAGATAAGATTCATTTACGCTATTTTCAAGGTTTTCTTGACCGCGATCTAAAAGTTTCTGAATCTCATCTTTGTCTAGTTTAGCCACTAATATCCAAGTCTCTGGGCCAACGCAAGTAACGCCTCAGAGTCTCCGCTAGTGTCATTCATCGCCATACGCTGAAGAATGGAACTAAGGCTTGATGGAGTACGCTGGGCAGGCTGTGCATTGCTACCAGGGCCAAAAGGTGCGCCAGAAGTGACAGGCTCTTCCGGTCGCTGTGTCGCTGAGAATAGGGGCGTTGTTGCTTGCCGACCCGCTTGAGTTGCTTTACGCTGCCTCGCTCGGGGAGGACTCGCAGAGGGCGCTGCCTTCATCGGAGCCGACGCTTGAATAGCCTCAAACTCTTGGTTCTCCCCGTAGGGCATCCCTGACATTTCTGCCTGAACTTGCCGCGGCCCACCGTCAGTGCGCTGGGATAAACTACCTGGACCAGAAACCGGGGCAGGATTGCTCGGAGTCCGATAACCACCATGTCTAGGCATCTTCGTCCTCCACATAAACAATTTGCGGGTCCATCAATTCGGATTCGTCATCCCAATTACCCGCGTGCCCGTACTCGTGCAACGTATACAAGGACTGATCGAACAGTCCCTTCATACGGTTCACCATGTCGTCAGCAATATCAGGGTTCCAGCCAACACCTTGAGCAACAATACCCAGATGCAAGTCTAGGTAGGCAAGATGAAGGCTCATATCACGCATCGGAACTCTCATTGACTTGCCTCCTAAACTCTCTACTACTTGCTACCCTTGGTTCCCTTGGTGTGCATACCAAACTTGATCCGGTCCATGTCTGCGGCCTTGCTGCCCTGAGTGGGGGCCAAGTGCGAACGACCAGGATTTCCCGAAACCGCTTCCTTGAGAACCGGCTTGCCATGTGTGCCTTTGTTGGGCTGTGGCATTTTTATCTCCCTTATTTTCTCCACCAAACCATTTGGTTGGCAAAATCTAGTTCACAAACAATTATTGGCTTGTAGCCTTGACTGGTTTTCCGCAATCCCCAGAACGAGAATCGTTTTACCATTTACAGCGGTCAGCCCAATAAGCCGCAGACATTTTGCCTTTGGCGATATTCTTACCGTGCCGTGACTTGAAGTTAGCACGTTTTTGTTTTATAGCAGCAGACTCGCCTTTCTTGGGCTTACCCGCTGTCTTAGCGCCTTGCTGACCAAAACGAATCGTCTTGATCTTGTCACCCTCTTTAGCAACAACAACGTGCGACTTGGTTGGGTGGTTCGGTGTGCGCTTGCATTTGTTGTAACCAGAAACACCCGCACGCTCTAGACGAGGATCTTTCTTTTTGCCGGGTTTCTTCGCAGCCATTACTTCTTTTTCTTCTGCTTCTTCTTAAACCGCCTAAGTTCTGCCTCTTCAGCCCTCGTCAACGAATCGCTCTTCTTCTTTGCGGCTACTTTCGCAGCGCGGTTTCGGGTTCGCTTCTGGTTAGGTGGCTCACCTTTCTTACCACCGCTACCGTCCTTGGTGTTCGCCATGCGCCCTGTTCTTGTCCTGTTGGGCGGTTCGCCCTTCCTCTTGAGAGCCATTACTTCCTCCGATACCTAGCGGTTTTCTTAGCGATCTTCTTAGGTTGTGCGACGTACTGCTTACCCTTAGCGTTGCCCTTAGCCTTAGCGCGGTTAGTGGCACGCTTCTCAGCCGGTGTCATGTTTTTCCACGCCTTATCAGGCAAGTAACGCTTCTTGCCTTCTGACTTAGAACCATCTGAGGTACGCCACTTTTGCTTACCCCAACGCTTCAACGACTTCTGCGACTCTTTCACCTGTAGCCGCCGCCAGCCTTCTTGTACCGCGTGGCAAGCAGTTGCGCTTTGCGAGCAGACCACTGACCGGGCTTACCGCCCTTGCCGCCAGCCTTAATCTCGTTAAACAGCCGCTTACGCATGGCAGGTTTCGTGTAGTTGCCAGCCTCGTTGACGCGGGACTTCTTTCGTTTACCTACCTGCGCTGCTCGGGGGTTTTGAGCCATTTTCGGGAGCCTTCTTAATGTTGATATTGGGCATCTTGGACGAGTTCTCAGGGTGGTTACCGTCGCCACCCATCTTCTGCTCTAGGTCAGACCAGCATCCACAAGTAACACACATACATGTCTCCTAGATTGGTAAGCGACGGCTAACTCCAGCCGTCAAGTTAGGTTCACCGCGAGCGCCAAGGCTTGCCATCAGCATCTGTAGGTCTGGACGACCGCCAGGTGACATGCCTGCCTGACCCGGTGCTACGCCACGGAGTAGACCCGTAGCCTCACTGATTCCTTCTAGATCCTGCCCAGCACCACCAGGGGGAGCCTCACCAGGGGAACCGACCATCCCTGCGGTTTCCTCACCCATAGGCTCAACCCCCGGTGGCGTGGGGGTTTCCTCAGGCGCGAAAGCCTCTGACACAATCTCTTCTATTGGCCTACCCTTTTGTCGCCCGAGAATGATTTCTGATAAGCGTGACAGAACTTCACCGGGGTCCATGCCAGCCTGCGCCAAAACTGGTACAGCCTGTGCATACCCCGCTACTGCTTGCTTCAGCGAGTCGCGCATCTCTTCGATATCAACTTGCTGCTCTTCTTCGGTAGCGTTCAAGGCAAACGGCATTTGCCGCCTAAGGAAGTCGCGGCTAATCAAACGATCACCACGAGCCTGCAACCCAAACACGAGCGCACGGTTCGGGTCCAATCCAGCCATAAGGCCGTATTGCACATCTACGGTGTAGTCGCCCTTAACGTCGCGCTCAGGGCGGTACTTGATTTCGTAAGGTGTGCCGTCGGCATTCCCGCGTAGAGTTTTGGTTTCTGAGCCAAACATCATCTCGTCAACCATGAATGCCTTGCGTACAAGGTTCTGGAATGTCTTGGCGAACATCGCCTGACCAGTGCGGATCTGGGTGTCAAACCCTGACATGAGGGCTTGCACGCCTCGCCCGGTCACAATAGAACCCTCAACCTCGCCTGTGCGAGCGTCGGGGTAGCGTGAACCTTGACGCAATTCTTGATCCAAGATGCCTTGCTGCGCGAAGGCACTGTTGGGAACCTCAATGGGTACGCGGCGAACACGCTCACCATTGGCTGTGCGGATAACACTGTCGGGGCCGAGGGCTAGTTCTTGCGCGTCTGGCGGCAGAACAATGGGAGCCTGCACTGACTTCTGTGCCGCTTCAAGGCTCAACAGAGCGAAGCGAGCCTTGGCGACCTGCACTGCCAGCACATCATCGAACTGACCGTGCGATTCTTCATCAATGCCGGGGCGCTGTGTCCACTCCACCAGGCATTCGCCAATGGGGTTCTTGACGCTCTCTAGCACCATGCCGTGACGGGCAGGCAGGAACAGCATGTCTACCTTGGCATCGTGGTAGCGCACAACCTCAATGAGTTCGCTGCCGTAGGACGACTCCTTGATAGCGCCCTCCGCTAGAGGATACATCGCTACCAGTTCGTCGCGGGTCTTGTAGAACGAGAAGTAACCCGCCTCTATCATGCCCCAACGGTTGAACACCGGGTATGCGCCAATCGAATCCACGAACGATATGCGCGGCATCCGGTTCTCAGCGTCAATCTCCACGATGGCAGGAACAAACCCGTAAGTGAAGTAACGGTCGGCGGCTGTGTACATTTGACGCTGTACGTCGCCGTAGTCCAAGTAGCCGTTGACGATGCGGGTGCGCTTCTCAGCAAACTCGCGTGCAGTGTCCGACACCATCTTGGCGCTGGCGCAGTTAAAAGCAGGTAGCGGAGCCATGACCTCAGACAAGTCACGGGCTGCAACGTCCACCATGTTCGCCACAATGCCGCGGTCGAACGGCCCCTCAGGGAACAAGTCGGGGTACACATCGCGCATACGCCCCTGCCGCACGGCAAGAACGTTCTGCATACGCTGGTCACGCTCACCCCACCGGGCCTTCATGCGGTCATACTTAGACTTGATCGCACGCAGCGACGCATCATCTTGCTCGTCGCTACTGAAATTCAAGTCATCATACATGCTGCTCAAAAAATCCTCCTACGCCCCGATGGGCTTCCAAGCCCCTAATGCCTCCGCTTCAAGGAGGCTGACGGTCGTTTGTTGACTTCTATCCCACGGGGTCAAAAAGGTGTTGTTTACATGGGACCGCGTGTAGTTACTCGCCAGGGTCACCCGATCCCTGCACGCTAGTTCAGCAAACCACAGTGCCATCACAATGTCGGTTTTCTGATTTCTTGGTGCGCCAGGATGCCAGGTGACTAACTGCTCTATCAATTGTTTGGCGCTTTCTTGCCCGTGCGTAGAGGGCAACTCAATCAACTCGTAGCCGTCCTCCCAGCCATTCCACAGGATCGTCATAGAGGCAACGCCGAAGTCTGCGTCGTGCTTATTCTGACCAGTGAAGTGTGGCTTAATGACGCTGCCACGGGAGGAACAAAACTCGTTCAACTCCCTATCGTGCACCAGAAAACCCTGGAACCCGTTTTTCTCAATGCGCCACTCAGACACACCGTACCTGTCCGTCCAGCCCTTAATCATTTCCCGCATAGCCTCAGGGGTTATCCCAGGCTTGTTGTAAATATCTAGGACGTAACGCTTCTGGGTCTTAATGTCTAGACCGACGACCACGGCGGCGGTGTGCCCTGCCGTAGCCGGGTCAAGCCCAGCGACAATAATCAGTCCGTCCATTCCTTGCGGTCGGCAGTTGACCATGCCCTTAGGTATCGGACCCGCCATGCGATTGCCGTTAATGCTTGCCTTGACAGCATCGCCATTGAAAATAGCATCATCGGACACCTGCTGTTGCTGATAGACCATAGCCCACGCACGCGGGGACACCCTGCGGCGTTTCTGGAAAAGCCTTGACCCGTCCCACTTAGGGTACAGGCCGTCCTCGTCAGCCACCTGACTTTCTACTTTAGTGCCAGGTTCCGGCTGGTTAGACCGAGGCCAGAGAGTTACCCACTCTTCCGGGTCGTCTTTGAAATCAAGGACGGCAGGCATGGAGAGATATGACCACGGCGATTCCTCATCAGGGTAGCGGTGAGGGTCGCGGAGTTCGGAATATAAGTCCTTCGCCGCCAAGCGCGTTCCCACGACGAGCATACTTCCTGAAGCCGATACACGAGATATAACCTCCGATTGAAGCCAGTCAATCTGCTTATCGTACTCGTGTGCGTTAGTCAGGTCAACCGTGTCGTCAAGAATAATCAGGTCGGCGCGAGCGCCATAAATGTGCCCCCGAATACCAAGAGCCTGCACCGTGGGGTCTTTCTCCCCAGAGTCCCTGGCATCGTCAGACACATAAATCATGGTCTGGTTCCACGCCTCAGAGTTCTTATCGAACCCACCCATCGGCGCGTAGTCAGTAATCATCTCGTTGTAGCGAGGATGCGTCAGGCGCGTCTTAATCGCGTACAGCATCTTCTTCGCCATCTCCGCGGTCTTAGACACCAAGATCACGCGAATGTTCGGGTCCATGCAGATCCGGTAACACACATAGTTGATGGTGATGCTGG
>VTLG01008672.1_pt1 | contig 19537 bp, 24 predicted proteins | sample 4694571 | NCBI WGS metagenome assembly VTLG01 (sample SAMN12604809, study PRJNA352737) | marine metagenome | biome: ENVO:00000447; feature: ENVO:00000209|ENVO:00000569|ENVO:01000036; material: ENVO:00002151; isolation source: viral sequences binned using virsorter ...
ACATATAATATTTAAATGTAAAATCAAAAAACTTTGGCCTCTCTAATTTACTATTCGCAAATTACCATCCAAACTTTTTCGTCTATTATCATTTAAATTTATTATTTTGTGCCAGGCACAACCATATGGTATCACTTTGGGATAAATGAAGAGTCCTCAATTTCTAATCCCAACAATTTTTATTTTTGTTGGAATTAGAAAAAGAGGGTGTAGGCGGGGAAATTACGCTTACTCTTCTTCCTCCGAGGAATTATCCTCAGTTTCGACTGTTCCGATAATTGCGGGAATGTGACCATCCATGTCACCATTCCAAGAAATCACTGAACCAGCCTTTTTCTCGCCTGATGCAATCTTTAGTGAATTGCGGTAGTAAGTCGTTAGACGCGATTTCATTGATTTCTCAAGTGATTCCGCATATTCGTCTGCGTCTTCATAAACTCCGCCACCTGACTTACCATGCTTTCGTACAATTTCAGAAAAGAGCGGGTCCGTAGAAAATACCGCACTGTACGCAGATGCGTATTGTGCAGCAATTTGGGTAATTGATTGTTGCACCGCCTCCGGTAAATCTGATTCACGACCACGCCCAATTGGGTTATTTGGTAGCATAGCGAAAAGATTTGTAATATTAGTCCAAAACCGCTTTCGGTTTTCAGGGTCATTTTGGCCTTGTTCAAGGTTCCATTCAATAACCGCACGCATACCGCTAACGTGTTCTTCGTTTGCAGGGTCGTCCATGTAAACATTAACCCTGTTTTGATTTTTTGACCACTTTGGGTCATCCATACTGTAATCTGCCATTTTTTTCATCTCCTTTGTTTTTTGTTTTTTTTTGTTCTCCGTGTAGGTAATTCCCCGCCTACAATAATAGGCTGTGCTTAGACTATAAGTTGAGGAATCATTCCATTTGCCCAAAGTGCATCCATATGCTTGTGAATAAATATTCACGTAATATATGCCCAAAAATAGGGGTTTCTTCGCTCTCGCGCCACAAGGGTAAAAAATATATTTCCTTTACAAATCATATTACTATTCGCAATATGCCCACTTCGTGGTATAAAACAAATATATTTTTTAAACAAACCATATGGTAACAAGATACTTTGGAGATTGTTACCTTAATAGCAAAACATTGCCTATTATTGCAGGAGGAACCTAAAATGGTAACAACAAGGCACATGGGAAGAAAAGCCCTTATGGATGCTTTCTTGGCTACCCTTGAAGAAGGTGACAAATTGAAAAAGTCACTTTCTCAAGTGTGGGCTTGGGAAGTAAACGATAAGGATGACGAAAAAATGATTTGGGACTGCACCCGTACAAAATTGAAGGGTGTAAATGACGAATTGTTAGATGAGATGAAAAACGCAGGTTCGATTGAATTGGCTGTCGGAAATATCCGATTGGCGGCACTACGCGCGTCACTTGAGTTAATTGAGTCAGAATTCAAGGAATTGCTCAAAACACGCGGCAAATACGAAGACTACGCCGAAGATGACACATGGGCTATGGAGATTGAATCAACAATCCTTGGACGACTTGAAAAAGCAATTTCTGCCGGGTATGAATTGCCCGCAGTTATTGAGGACATTGGTGAGGAAGAAGAATAATCAAACATCCTGCAACGGAGGGGGGGAGAAATCCCCCTCTCCCCAATTCTGGGGTTATTGTTAATACATCAAAGCATAATTAATTTTGTCCGTTTACACTACAAAACATTACCATATGGTACGCGGATGGATTTAAGTTGGTAATAACTAAAAGACGTCAGTTTTAATTGGAAGATTTATCTTCCATTAATACTGGTGGTTTGTAGGAGTTAGCAATAATATGTGAATAACATATTAAATTGATAATTTCTACAAGCCAAAGGTAAAACGAATCTTTTGGTTATTAACATCATTAAAGTAAATTGGGCTGGCTGTGGGCTGAAAGGCACGCGTACCATAATAACACGGGGTCCAAGTTTAATCGTCGGTATTTTGTACATTTCTAAAGTAAATGCAGAAATGCTACTGCATACCTTGTTAAATCAAGGACCATATGATAGGGGAACATTAATGTTTTTGAGCGGAAAATATATATGGAATTGATTGCCGCCGCATTATTGACTGGTGGTAATTAATTCTATTTCCGCGTCTTTTAGCAAAAACTTTAGTTCCTTACTACTCCTAAAGGATTTTAAAAATAGGAGTAACCCGTCACTATTCTAACAAAAGCCCATTCTGATTTTGCTCTCTTATATGCTATTCGCATATAACGCAATCTAGCAGTATTAAGGGAAGATTTCATCTTCCTCTTAAAACTACCATGACCTTTTATTAGCCGTTCCTCTTATCATATGGTAATAGCACTTTGGGCGTATTGGCCCCGAAGGGCGGAAAAAACTCAAAATTTGAGTTTTCTCCAGATATTCGGCCATTTTTGTTTGGCCTCCTTAATCTCTTGTCTTCTTTTTGCGGCTTTTTTCTTCTTTTCTTCAAGCCATAACTTTCTACGTTTTTGGTCTTTCAACCTATTGTTCATTTTAATGCCTGATATTCCACCTGCGCCTCTCATTCAGTCCACCCCTTAATCAAGTCAATGATATGGCCCCATTCAAACGCCGCATCAGTGTCACCCCATTCAAGAGCCATATTTATTTCAGCAATCTCTAAGATTTTCTTTAGTTGCTCACGCATTTGCTTGTTTTCAAAGCGTAACATTTCTAAGATTTTATATTCTTGGTTGTCAATATCTCTCAAGTTTTGAGCAATTTCTTCTTTTGCTTCTGCTCGTCTCATTCGCCTATCTTCGTTCTTAATTTCTGCTCTTCCGACAAATCGCCCTTTTCCTGTTTTCTTTGTTGAACCCATTATTCTTCCTCCTCTCTAAATGATTCATAGTCTGATAATCCCACTCTAAACGCTATTGGGTCAATTCTCTTGAAAACAAGAGAAGCGGGCCATTTCATCCCACAAACATCAATTTCACCATAAACATCATCTAACATATCTTCGTATTCTTCTTCAATTGTCATTCTTCTTCCTCCCTTAAATCAATCAATTCTAATTTTCCTGTTTCCTCATTTCTTTCAAACTTGTAAAATCCTTCTTTTACTCCCATGCGGATTTTGCGAGTTATGGTTTGATAAGTCAAATCTTGATAATAATCTAAAGTCATTGTTTTTCCTCCATTTCTTGTATGGCACAATAAATAATCTCCAACAATATCCCATGTTGCTTTGGCCGCCGCATGACACAAATCTTTCAAATCTTCCAAATCCTCATCTAATTGTGAACGCGGTCTGCGTGGCATAGAGTGTGAACGCATAAGATTTACCATTGTCGAATAAATATTCTTTTTACCATAGTAATCCATTTTGTCCCATGTTTTAATGAATGCCTCAATAACTTGAGCCTCATCATCTAACCCCATTTCTAAGCAATAATTCAAACAGGTGGTTAACCTCTCAAACATTCTTGATTCTTTCATCATTTTCACACCCTATCCCAACAATTTTGGCACGTTTGATATTCTCGACCTTTTGGGCATTTTAGAATACCTCGGTGCGGATTCCATTCCATGAATTGCCCACAAAACAAACATCTCATTTATTCCCCTCCTTTTTCAGTAATAACATTACCACAAGTTAAACAACCGAAATAAACAGTATATTTCATTCCCCAAAGTGGGTGATAATTCCAATCTCTATCTATTTCTATCAAGTTAGTACAGTTACAACTCATTCTTTCATCTCTCCTTTAATTACATCAAATTTCATTTGGTTGAATTCACTTAGAGCCTCTTTGGTCTTTTCAATCAATTCATCCACATTATTTGCCTTAACGGACAATTCCTTAATAATCAGAATACCGTTGCGGTCATGCCCGATTTTTAGGGTGAATTTCGATTCATCATTCAGTGCTACAATTTTATTTCTAAAGAACATTTTTTCACTTCCTTCAATAATAGACAGCACTCCCAGTATATCTTGAGGTTGCCCAAAGTGCAACCATATGGTTAGGCTAGTATTAGACTAAAATCTGCGAATAGCAGATATTTCCTCATGCAGCGGGTCTACTATGTCCTTTATTTCATAAGCATTATAACATATATATTTCATTATAACTTATAATCCTTACCAAAATAAAGTCCCTTTCTACGACCATATGGTAATAAATTAAAAAAAGGTTTTGGGTCGCAGCGAAGCGAGAAAATATGCGAATAGCATATTACCTTGTAAACGTTTTTTTAGTGGGTGAAACGAAGTAAACCCTTTATATCCCAAGTTTGGGTTTAAACTTCGTTCTTTACAACCATATGCTTTGCACCAATTTTTTAATTAAATTAAATTAATAGGCTAAATATGTTTAATGTCATCTAGAGCGAATGAATGTTTAACCGTAGAAGCGCACACTTAATATGTAATGGCCCACATGACGATTCAGAGTCAATGGCTTCTATTAAACATATCTTAATAGTTAAGTGTATTAAATTGCTTTAAACAGCCTTAAGTCTAACTATGGCCCTAATCAACCTATACAGGCATAACGGCGTTAATAGCAAGATGGCAGAAATAGGTGTTATAAAAGCATTTAATTAAATATCATTCTTTTAAGGCGTGATAAATATGATAATAAACAAATCAATGCATTCTTATTCTGGAAATAGAATAATTAATCTAAAAAAAATTTTGCTAGTGCCTCATAAATTACAGCCCAAATTTTGAGAAAGTTCGTTTAAAATGGCTTAAAAAAATTCTACCCAAAATTTTCGGAGATTTTTTCATGTGGGAAGATGTACTTAAAAGTGGTAAAAGATTAACAATGGGTGATATTAGGAAAGTATATGACGCATTAAGTTCTGAACCTAAAACATTACAAGAAATAGCAAATTACATGGGTGTACATTTTAATACGGTGAAGGGGGCTATGAAAAAAATATTGATTAGAGACCATTTATATCCGGGTGTTATGAAAAAAGAAGTTGGTATTCAAAGTCCTGGAAAATCATTTGAAAGAATAAAATATGCTTATTATATAGGTGAGTCAAAATGAGTTGGAAAAATATTATCAAAAGTAGTGATAAAATTAAAATTGATAAATATTTCAGGGAGACAAAACAGGGTTTATATGATATGTTACTTCCAACATGGGAAGAAGACCCACAATTATTAAAAAAGCATATTGAAAAAATGTTTGCTGAATTAATGAAAATAGTATTAGATGGAACAGCAGAAGACCAATATCACAGATATAAATATTGAAGTGAGTAATATGACTTGGGAATATGTGTTAAAAGCACCTTGGGTGCAAAACATTGATTTTAAATCGCATGATGCGCCCAGAATTGGTAGATACATAAAGTATTTAGAAAATTTACTTGATGAAAACAATAGAAATAGTTTTAAACGTTGGTGGTCTATGGGTTCAATTAAAACTGGACCTAGACCTGAAGGTAGTAAATTTGATGCTTCTGGTGTACCAATGAAATATTTGTCTAGTAAGGGCGGAGGCGGAATGCGGCCTTATCCTCAAGAAAGTAAGAAGAGAGAAATGGAAGCCGAAAGTTACGAAGATGTAGTTAATGAATATAGAATTACTTGGCCTATATATTTAAGAGACCGAAATACACCGGAAGAAAGAGCAAAATACTCAGAAGAATGGACACCAGAACAAGACCCCCGTTGGAGACAATGGCAATATAGAACCTCTGATTTACCCGCAACTGGCGTATTACATATGAAAGCGTATTATGACAGAAATAAAGACATAGATTCTAATATGGATATAGTTTATGAAAAAGAATATGAGAATGACCCAGATAGTGCTTTAGAAAAAGCAGATAATGAATTTGAACAGTTAATTGGTGATTTAGAACAACTAACTTTTGATTTACGTAAGCGATATATTGCATACAGAACAGATACATATAAAACAGCCGAAAAGTTTAGTTTGACAGAGTGGCTCGGGGATTTCATAAAAGATGGGATAATACCCCCATCTGGCGTAAAAGATTCTAAAGGTACTTATTATACGGTATCAAAATCTCATCACGGTGTTACATTAAATTTATATCCACATTGGCTACCCAGACAAACAAGGCTTGAAGGTGGTAAGTCTTCAAATATAACTCATTTAAGAGTAAGAACAAATCCTTCACAGGGGCCGGGAGATTTTGCATTATGTTACATGGATGGTAAAAAACAAATTGCGGAAACTTGTACATATAAGAGCGCATGGTCAGATACTAATTATGTTGATTTATTGGCAGCCATTATTGATGCGCTATTTAATTTGCCCGAACGAGAGTTTATAAGAGTTGTAGCATTACCCAATTGGGGAAATACTAGAGAATCCCAACGCACTCAAACGGGTAATATCAAAGAATGGCATTATTTACCAGTTGACGCATCATGGTATCAAAAAGGAATAAATTTAATTAGACGAACTTTAGAAGATTTAAAAAAAATAGGCCGCAAATGGGAATCAGACCTCATAGCAGTAGAATATACTCATGGTGGTCAAATGCCAAAAGAAGGAGAAAGACTTACAGGTGAATGGGAAAGAAGAGATATTACTGCTGAAGATAAACCAGAACCTAGAGAGTGGTTTAAAAGACTATCTAATAAAGAAGAGAGAGAAAAATATATGCAACGTATTAAAGATGAAGTAAAAAGGATGTGAGATTAAATGGCTTGGCAAGATATATTAAAAAATCAGAGAAAGGTTAGGCAACCTAGAGTACAAACAACTGTTGTTGATGTTTCTGATAGAAAAAGAAATTTATTACCTAAGTGGGTTCAAAATAATACTACATATGAAACTAGGGCAGGAGTTAGAGCGCAATATAATACTTTAACAGAAATGTTTAGAATTAATACTGATAAAGATAAGATGTTGTTGGCTGCTTGGTATTTAAGAAGTTATATACCTAGAATAAATGGTAGGTTCCAACGCAATCTTAGAGAAAAGAATCCATTTGCGCCAAAAGGCCCATCTATTGCACCAATGCAGGTAGTTCCTATTAAAACTATGACAGGGAAATTATTGAGTTATGTTTTAGTCAAGTATAACAAAAAAATTCCAGAGATTAATTTTTTAAGACTTAAGGGTAGGGCTACTGATTTTCCAAATCTTGAAGTTATGGATTTAGGAAATGGTAATCCAGAACTTAATTGGGAAAATAATAATGAAGCAAAAGATTACTTTAGACAAATCTTTGGTCCAGCAGAAGTAGGAGAAACTCCACAGCAACCAGAAACAAGAACTATTGGTGATACAGTTGATGAAGAAACTAGAAGAACTATGGGAGGTAATTAAAATGGAAATGGCTCCAACTGATGATAACCCTATTGATTACCTGAAAAAGTTAGAAGGTATTCATGCCTTTATTTCGGAGTTTTTAAGCGAAGGTAGTATGGCTGCACCCACGCCTGAAATTAAAATGATGAAGCACGAATTAGAACAGATACTTGATTTATCAGAAACTGCTATTAACTCAATTGCAGATGCTGATTATCGCACCCCTTCTGATATTAGAAACAAATGGCAAAGTTTTATGAATCACATTTTAACGAAGTTTCATAAATATAATATGATAGATAGATGGAATCGGAGTGAGTATTCCGATATGGATAAATTACAAGAGGAATTAAAAAGTGTAAGTTGGTGGAATACCCTTAAGACGGGTGGCACTATCACAAGTGCGAAGGCGGGAATAACAAATATGGCTTATGGAAAAGGAGCGCAAAAACCAAAGAAGCCTAAAAAGGTGGAAGAGGAAGAGTTTCCTATTATTCCTGAAGATTTAGATTTTTGGAGAGATTAAAATGAGTTGGGAAATTATACTAAAAGAAATGGTTTGCCCTAGAGCAACGCAAGATTTGAAATTAAACACTAAGAATAGAAATGCAGCAATTAAAGCAGAACATATTAAATATGGCCCACTTAATTTGTCAGACGAACAATATTGGGTAGACGCGGCAAAACATTGGAAAACAACTACTGAGGTCGCTAAGGAATCAAAATGTTCTAACTGTATTGCGTTTGATATTTCTCCTAGAATGGAAGAATGTATGCCACTTGAAGGAGATTTAGGATATTGTTGGATGCACCACTTTAAGTGCCATAAAGATAGAACTTGTTATACTTGGGCCGCTGGTGGACCAATTGATGACGATAAGACTTCAAAACAGAATCAAGAAAAGGGTGAGTAAATGTCTTGGCAATCTATTCTTAAATCATATGACCTTGACGATTTTATTGTTGTTAAGGAAAAGAAAAAGAAAGTAACCGAGAAAAAGAAAAAAACTAAAGAAACAAAAAAGTTACCTAATGGTGATGTAGCCGAGGTTGATTATGTTCCTGAGTTTGAAAATGTTGTGGATGCTTTAGAAGATTGGAAAACGAAAGTAGAAGAAGTTTCAATTGATGATTTACGTATCACTGGTCGTGGTGCAAAACAAAATTTATCTATTCAAAATTTATTTGAAGTTATTGATGAACATGTAACACAAAAAGTCAAAAGAGATGGTGTAGGTGATTATGGTCCCGGAGTTAAGGATATAATTGAAGATATTAAAAAGGCGGTTGAATCTAAAAATTTATTAGATGGAAAAAATTTACAAAATTTATCAGATTATACTGCAAACCTTAAAAAGGTGGGTAGACCTAAATCAAAAGTAAACCCTCAAAATATTCTTTTTACTGTTCCTGATACTGTTGGTAAAGATGGCGCAACAAGTTGGAAAAAAGTGTATGGTCATTATAGAACGCCTGAATATATTAAACATAGAAAGGCTAAAGGTAAAGAAGAAACTATCGCAACTCCAGCAAAGGACTCTTGGTATAATAAAGAAATGGGAGCAGCAAGACCCCCTATGTGGCAAGTTTTATTTGGAAAAAATGCTGGAGAAACAGAAGATATTCCGGGTATAAATAAGGGGCTATTGCCGTTATTAGAAGATTTTGAAGACGCCATTGATGGTCCCGGACCAATTGCAGTATTAAAAGATTATGAAATTAAAGGTGCTTTTGAGCGTAAGGCTATTGAAAAATCACCTTCTTTTATGAAAGCCTTAACTGAAGTGTTAAGTGACCAAAGTTCATATAGAGATGCTACTGGACAAAAGCCCTTTGATAGATTATGGGTTAATTATGCTGCTGTTAAAAGAGCGTTGCAAATAAAAAACATTGAAGTTATTGATGAGAAAGATTCAGATTTTATTTTAGAATTACAAGGGTTAAAACAATTGAAAGATAATTATGAAATTGACACATTTAGAATTACTAATATTTCACTTAGATTAATAAGAACTATTTTGAAAAATATTGAAGATAACCCAGTAATTGCCACTGATAATTTCTTAGACACTCATCCACACGGAACAAACCTTAAAGGTATTTTTCTTGAGAAGCCCATTAATAGGTTGAATGATAGAAAGGAATTGTGGGATGCTGAAATTAAAAGGTTAAAGGGAGAAAATAAAGAAATTCCACCTTGGGCAAGACCGCCGGATATGCCGCCTGAAAGTGGGAGTGATGAAAAGAAAATGCTTAAGTCTCATTGGTCAGATTATTTAAGGAGGTATTAATTATGGCAGAAGATTGGAAAGAGCGTTTGAAGCGAATACAAGATGCTAATAGAAAAAGAACAGGGGGTAAACCTCACGGTTCAAGAAGAATGGAAAGTTCACGCGATTCAAAATTTAGGTGTGATATGTGTTCAAAGAAATTTGCACCCTATCAAGAAATGACATTGGATAACCAATTGCGTTATTGCCAAAAATGTGCTAGAAGGTTGGGTAAATTATGAGTAAAAAAACACGTAAGCATTGTCGAATGTGTCAATGTGAAGATAGAGAAGAAAAGGAACGTGCTATCAAGGCTTTATCAATTACACCTGATGAATTAGATGAACAAATGGATTGGCCTTCAGGAACAACAAGCCGGCATATGAGAAATCATGTTGGAGAATATGAAGAAAAATCTAATCCGAGATGTAAATTATGTATAGACCCCGGAAGAGAAATGTATGAAAAAGGTTTAGCAGAAGGAACCTTACAACCTAGTGCATTAGCGGTTGCTTTAGGAACTACAACAGAACAAATTAGATTACATATGCAATCTCATTTACAACCATTGGTTCAAAAATCAGCAGCAGCAATTTTGGCTAAGAAAGAAATTGATGAGATTGATTTATTATCAAGAAATATTCAAAAGGTAGATATGAAATTAGATGAGTTATTCCAAAAGGAAGACTTAGATTTTAAGGAATTAGAAACCTTAACCAAGTTAGCCCGCGAAGTGCGTGAGAGTTTAAAATATCTTATGGAATTCAAAGGGAAACTTGTTCACAAAAGACAAGATACAATTGTTATCGCACAGATGCAAATTGTTAAAGAAGTTTTGGCTCAACAACATCCGACTGTTTGGTTAGATGTTAAGAAAGAAATGGAGAGGAAGTTACAATGAGTTGGGAAGGAGTTCTAAAAAATGAAAGCGAACCATCCGGTTATGATAAAATGAATACTCTTCATAATGACATACTTTCTATGTTAAGTGCAATTGAAAAAATGCATATGAAACGATGGGAAAGGTTGAATGACCCAAATAGGGACGAAATGTATTATGTTGGTGCTAATGAAGGGTTAGAGAAAGATTTGGAAGAATTAGACAAACTTTTTGTGACATTTAGAGGAATGAGTTGATTAAAATGATAGATAAATTAGCAACGTGGTTATCTAAATATTCACAGTATTTACCACGTTATACAATATGGGGAAAAGGATTGTAATGCTCAATTGGGATTATTGGAACGCGCAACTTGAAGGATATAAAAATATAAATAAAAAGAAAATTTGGCGCGACCATAAGAACGAACATAAAGATATAATAGATAAAATTTACGAATGGTATTGGGGTGACGAACAATGAGTTGGGAATACATTGTAAAGGCAAAGACTGGTTCTAAAGGTGGTGGGTCTAAACCTGATAGAAAAAAGGTATTAACTAAACCTGAAAATCCTACAACTCTACATGAAGATATTAAAGCATTTAAGGAAGGTAAATTAGAGGATATTCGTCCGATTGATGATGAGTTATTAGATGAAGATATTGAAGAAATGCAAGAACTTTATGAAAAATATCCCGAATTAGCAGATGAAGATTTTGGAGATTTATATGGATGGGAAAATATTAGCGAAAACCCACAATGGCTTGCTTCCTTAAAAACGCCAAAGCCATATACTATGGGTGATGCTGCTACTTCACAAAATAATCCTCTTATTGAGAAGTTAAAGGGGAGGATGGTGGATAATGTTGTTGATATATTTAGAGAGTTTGAATTGTTTTTAGAAAGTAGTGGGTTTGAAACATATATAATAGAACCTGATAATCAACCAATACGTCATAATTTCCAAGCAATTCACCAACATAGTAGACCCCCAACCTTTGATAATTTATTCCCATTATATGTTAAATTAATTAAACAGTTAAAATGGGATGATGAGTGGATGAATGACGCGCAATCACAAGGGTTTGATGTTTCAAAGAATGTTTTGTGGGGTGTTAAAACTATAGAATATGATGTAAAACCAAGAACGGGTGCTAATGTTCGTCGTCGGATTAAAGAAATATCAAGTAGGTATGAATATGAAACTGAACCAGCAGGAAAACCAAGTAAAGTTCATGTATTAATATTTATGCGAGGAACAATAGATTTTGAAAAATTAGATTATAAGTTTTATACGTTAAAATACACTACTGCTATGGAAAAAGATATATTACCATCTTCCAAAACACATCAGTCTATGGGACCTGAAAGTAGTTTTTACAATATCAGTGAGTTTAATTATAAAGCATTTTTTAGAAATATGTTAAATGGTGCCGAAACTGATGTGTTAACAATAGGTGGTGATGAACCTGATTCTACTATTATTAATAAATTAAAGAGTTTCTTTGGTTATTATTTGAGGTTGTGATATTATTAGTTGGGGTCTTATTCTTAAAAGTGTTAATTTTCCCGGAAAGGGAAAAACGCCTGCTTGGTTAACATTATTGGGATATGAAGGTGGTGTTCTTGAAGTATGGATAGATAAGGCAAAAAAGGTTTTAGAGAAAGATAATAGCCCACCTAATTTTTCAACATTTATTAGATTACTTAGAGATACTGAACCTGAATATGCTGCTCAACAGTTACTTCAATTACAAGAGTTTTCAATAGCCGAAAGAAATAGGCTTGACGATTTGGCTGAAGAAAATTTAGCAAAACTTCAGGAAGGGTTTAAAGAATATATTGATAAGCCTGTTAATCTTCCACCTGCTGCACAAGCACAAAATGAAAGAAGATTACATATAATTGAATTATTTCGACAGGCTGCTGAATATCTTAGACAAGAAAGGAATGTAGATTGGGGAGAACTAGAAAGTGCTATTTCAGAAATTAATGATGTTAGATATTTGAATCAATATTTAGAAGATTTTGGTGATGATGTGAATTCTATTATTGCTAGTAATCTTCCAGAAAAAGGAGTTGATAGATTAACAGCCCTTTATAGCAAGTATAGTTTTGGTGAGGATTATCAAAAACAATATACAGTTAATACTATTACTAATGAATTAGCATTAGTATATCTTAATGAAATTCAAGAACCGATTGTTCTTTCTGGAAAGCGACAATTTGGAAACTTTGCTCAAAGAGGGTTTCTTGCAAATCCTGATAAACCTAATGTTGCTCGTAATAGACCCCCTGCTAAACCATTTAAAGTAAAAGGTTTATCTAAAATTCAAACACTAAAGGGCCGAAAGAAAAGGTTTACTGATTTATTTTTGTCACTTTTTAAGGGTGATTTATCAGAGCAAGAAAATATTACTAATCAATTAGCGCAGGATTTAAAAAGTAGAGCGGTCAATAGACAAGCAGTATTAGATGTTGTTTCAGATATTGCGTTTAAAATTAATCAAGAAATGATAACTATTGAAGAGGCTAATAGAATGTCTGGTTTAGATTTTAATACGATAACGAGTTTAATTCCTAGTACTAGGGCTGGGGATAAAGAAGATTTTATTGCTGATTTTAAAAATGCTTTATTTTCTGATGGTGCTAAGGGACAAAGAGATATGACTAGGCAATTTGAAAATAAAATGACACAATATAGGTCTGGTGTTCCTAAACTATTTAAAGATTTTATTACTGATTTAATCAATAAACCTAACATTTATGAGGACACATTTAATTCAATTTATACTAATTCTTATTTGAAATTTAGACAGGATAGTGATTTGGGCGGCTTTATACAGATGGGAACCATGCCCGGAAAAAGTGGTAAAAGAGTTGCCAGTTGGAAAATACAGCCTAATGTTCCAAATTCAAGAAAGTTAACAAGATTATATGAATGGCTTGTCAATAGGAATCAATCAATATTAAACGATGCTAATGATAAAGAAAAATCTGGGTTAAGAGCATTGAGAAAACTTTATCGTAATTTTAGAAAAGATAATGTCGAAGACACTGAAGAAGAATTATTTGGTAATTTATTGAATATAAGTGTTAAAGATGAGTCCGACCTTTTACGCACTTTTACTGACCCCTTTGAAAAATCCATCGCTAGTTTATTTATAGAAGTTAAAGATGGTACAGTTAATTTAGAAGATTTGACCTCTACATATAATGTTAGTTTAGATAAGACCATTAATACAGTAGATTTGATTCAAGAACTTCATGAAACTGAACGGGTTGTGGGTAGTTCTAATATAACAAATTTATTGACGCAAAAATATCCAGAAAAAATTACTCCTGAAATTACTGATGAAGAATTAGCAGGTGTAGTTAGAAGTTTTATTGCAGATTTAAATAAAGTAGTTAAGAAAATCGTGATTACAGTTAAGGAATTAATTACAAAAAAACTTCAATTAATGATTAATAATCAAGGTAGATATTTACCATTAAATAGCGCTATATTTATTATTTTAGAAGGTAAGGGCTTAATTACAGAGGTGTAAAGATGACTGAAGAAGCGAAAAATAAAATCTTAGAAGCGTTACGTTCCGGCGTAGATGTTGAGGGTAAATTAGATGATGTTGAAGACTATTATGTTGGTGAAAAGGAAGTTATGGAGCAGGATGAGTGGGACAAACTTCTTGAAGAAACTAGAGAAGAATTTAGTTCTGACCCTGATGCTCAACTTAAGGCTAATTTTAAAACTGCTTATAAGGAAGTTATTTATGATAAAGTTCGTTATAATGGTAAACCATTAAATTATGAGGATTTTACTAATCCAAATTTAGACATTGAAGATATTACTATTCTTTCAACTGTGTTAAAAAATCCACCTCAATATGAAAAATGGTTAAAGAGTGTAAAAGGTTTTAAACTTGCTCATTCTGAATTTTTAACAGAAAATGATAAAGATTCGTTAGATGCGATTGTTAATAGAATTGCTGAGTTTGTTGAACGTGGAGCAAGTATTACACAAATAGATAGGGCGGAATTATTACCTGAACAATTAGTGAGGGGCTTTTTGAATTTTGAACTTCAAGAAGATAGGGATGATATTTATGCGTATTGGAGAAAAATTGGGGTAAGATATTATTCAGTAGTACATGCACTTGCGCGATTCCAAATAGCAGCAGATAATTCTAATTTAGATGAAGGTATGATTGAAGATATTAACAATTTAAAAATGCCTCCTAATTATATTGGAAGTGTCCCTCCTATTACTCGTGATATAAAAAACATTTATGTAAGAATTGGCGAATGGGTCGCATTTACTGGTCAGGCTATTGCTGAAGCAAAGGAACACGCTTTGAGTGGAGAATTTTTTAGTCGCGGTGAACCTAGAGACTTTAAAGATATGAAACTTGAAGATAGACTAAAACGGGGTAAAATTGTTCCAGAATGGAGAAGGGAGGATATTGCAGAACATGGCCAAAGAGAACCTACGCATGAATTAGATGAGCAGGAATTTGATAAGCAAACAGCAGATTTTGAAGATTTGGACCCTTATTATGCTTATGAATTAGAAAACCAGTTTAATTTCCCGATTCGAACTCTTGAAGTTGAAAAGGCTAAAAGAATTTTGAATAAGTGGTTGGAGACAACTAAACGACGTGGCGATATGAAAGAAATTGAGAAAGTTTTGCATAAAAAAGTTCTTGAAATCCAATTACAGGCCCACAAAAGTACTGGTAATAAAACGTATCATCTACCATATACCGATTGGGTCTTATCAAGATATACTATTTCTGAATTGGGTGAAGAAGCACCAAAAATTTCTGAAATAACTGGTAAATTTTTCGATGAACTTTCTAATATTTTGTTCGAATTAAAAGGTCAAGAACAAGTTGATTCGCCAAAAGAGGGTAGTAAATTTACAGGCGTACAAGTCGGTGACAAAGTAAAGGATATTGATATATCAACATATCAACAAGGTATAGAACCAGTTCCCAGAAAGTTTGATGATGAAAATTTAAAAGATAGATTAAAGAGTTTTTTGGAAAAATTAGATGAGTATTATTTTACACCTATTATTGGTAAAGACGATTTATTTGTTGGTGGTATTCCACCTAGATTTGCAACTGATTTAGAGGGTGCGCGGTCATTTAATTTAATTGGTATAGAATTTAGTAATCACCCTCCTCTACAACAAACTAAGAATATTCACGCTAAATTAGAGGATAATGTTAATTTAGGCGCTTTAAAGAAGGTTAGAGATTATTTAAAACAAGAAACTACTTCTGAAACACAACAAAACACTCAAAAATATATTGATGATTTAGTAGAATTAGTTGATGCTCTCACTCTTTTATTTGAAGATGAACAGTGGGCCATAGAGTATGCTGCTTACCAATTAAATTTATATTTAAAGGGTAAAGGTTCTGTTAATAAATTATCCAATTTAAAAATAAAAGATGCAAATGCTCAAAAATCATTCGATGCCTTTAACAAGCGTGGCGGTCGTGGTAAGTCTATTGTTTATTCTTTAAGGGCTTATCTTTCACTCCCTAGGTTTAAGAAATTAATTGCTGAACAGGAAAAAATGGGCATTAGTGTTAGCCAATATAATACTGTAACTAATGAAATTTTAAATTTGACAGAGCCCGAAAGACAAAATAAAATTCCTGACGTTGCTAAGTCTTTACTTGAAACTCATGATGTTGTTAGAAAAATGAAAGGTAAAGAAATTGTTTATGGTAAATTATCCCTATACAATGTTGATGCTATGGATTATATTATTACAAAAATGGATAATAAATATAATGTTGATATTACTGCTATGGATGTTATGACTATTGCTAAATCTTGTGATTCTTTCCAATCATTATCAAATAACCACGGGTTATCTCAAGAAGTTATTTATGAAATTAAGGGGCTGTGTAGATAATGACAGAAGAAGCCGCTGAAGACAGACCACCTAGAATTAAATCTGAAGAGGTTACATTTAAAAGGATGTCTGAAAGTAAAGCGGTAAAAACGTTTGTTAAAGATGGATATACTGGTTATCGAAAAAGAAGAATGCGGTTCAAAACTTTATCTAGAGATTCTATTTTTGCTACTGCTCCTGCAACTATGTTTGTGGCCTTTTTAGGCGATACTCCTGTTGGGGTCATAGGTTACTCTAAATATAAAAATTTGTTATTAGATGCTGGGGTTCATGTTAGAGAAGAGTATAGAGGAAGAGGGCTTACCGGAATATTGATAGATAAAATTATAGAAGAGAAAGGAAACAAAACTTACTTGGTAAATATATCTAATGAGCAAATAATTAATTCTTATAGACGAAGGGGGTTTGTTGATATAGATAGAACTAATTTACCTGAAGAAATTTTAGAAGAATTAGATATTGCTAGTGATTTAGAACAAGTCCAAAAATATATGCAACATTTGCCTGAAAAGTGGATGGGGATTTTAAAATTGGGAGGAATGTGAAAGTGGAAATTGATGCTCTAGATTTTGCATCTGAAATGGATATGGAGATTTCTAAATCTTCCTTTCCATATTTTTTCCAACATATTCTTGGATTTGAGTTTACTTCTTTCCATCAAGAATGGTTAGATTTAATGCACAATTCAAAACGTGCAGTTATTATTTGTAGTCGTGACCACGGAAAATCTGTGTTTATGCATTCATGGGCAGTATGGAATTTAGTTTTTCAACCGCCTCCATTTCAAATGCTATATATTTCTTCTAACCATAAGCAGACTATGGTTCACATGAGAGATATTGATAAATTATTCAATAAGCCGGCTCTTAAAAGGTTTAGACCGAGTAGAGGATGGGCGGTAGGAAACATTACACTTACAAATGGAAATTCGATTCTTGAACGTTCAGTTGGTTCACAGATTCGTGGACTTCACCCGCAAGAAATTATTATTGACGACCCTCTAAAAGAATTTAGTCTTAACGCCATTAAGCGTGTAACTGATTGGTTCTTTGGTGATATGATTCCAACTCTTCACCATACTGCATCATTAAGAATGATTGGAACACCATTTACATATACTGATATTTTTACAGAACTTGAGGAAAATGAAGCATACACTGTTAGAAAATATCCTTGTCTTAATCAATTGAATGAACCACTTTGGCCGGAAAGATGGGATTATGATGCACTAATGCAACGTAAGTCTGAAGTGGGTTCTTTAAAGTTTACAAGAGAATATATGTGTATTCCAGTATCAACAGGAACTTCTTTATTCAATCCTGAACATTTAGGTGAATGTAAAAAATTAGGTAAGGATAAAATCTTACTTATGCGACAAAGAAAGAGTCAAGGTTATAAATACTTTGTTGGTGTAGACCCTGCTATTTCTACCGATGGGGATTACAATGTTATTTTGGTTTTAGAAGTGGACGAGAATAAAAATAAAACTGTGGTATTTGTAGACCGTTCAAAGAATGTAGAGTTTAGAGAGAACATTAATAAGTTAAAGTTAATCGGTCAATTATTTCAACCTGAGTCTATATTCTTAGAAACTAACACTTTCGCTAAATCCTTTACACAAGAACTTAGAAATGAAACCGACCTCAATGTTCACGATTTTACAACTACTAGAAAGAAGAAAGAAGAAATCATTCTTAATTTACAAATGAACATAGAAAACCACAAAATAGTATTTCCAAGAGGAAGTGAAGAAAGTAGAAGAGTCACAGATAGCATTTTAGAGGAATTATCAATGTTTGCCATCACTGACACCGGAAGGTTTGAAGGTGTAGGGGCGCATGACGATTTAGTAATGGGGCTTGCCCTTGCTAATGCCGCAACTCATCAATTGATGGATAATTTTATATTATTAGATGATATAGATATTTTTGGCACTAAGGAAGAAAAACCAATTAATTCTATAGGAGGTGGGGTACTTGGTCTTAATTTCTAAGAGTGAAAAGGGAGATAAACTTCGTGAACTCGCTGAGTTAGAAGATGATAAAGAAAGAATTGAATCTGAAATTAAATTGGCCTCTTGGTTAAAAGAGCAACCTATTTCAGATGAATATGAAATTGCTACTAATATGGCTAAGGCTTTTAATATGAATCTTTCTCAGGTTAAGAAAGAACTTGAGGCATTTCCTGAAGATTGTTCTTATGAGCAACAAGATATTCCTAAGTTAGTTAAACAGTTGAGAAAACATCGTCGTACTATTAAGGGTTATGATAAATTTAAATTTACTAAAGGCATTGAGAATTTAATTAATTCTTATAGTTCACATTTAGATAATTGTATTAAATCTATTTATTGGGTATCTAAATATGAACACCCTTTAAAACAAATGTCATTTACTGAGACTGATTTAAAAAAGATTCACTCTATTAAGGACTATGATACTAGAAGTCAGGTTATAGATTCTTTGTGTAAATTTTGGGAAGCAGATTTAGAAATTAAAAATATGAGTTATTCTAAAGAGTATTCTAGATTATTTAAACAAAAAAAGTTAGCGAAAAAAGAATTTAGACAAGTGTTAAAGAATATTCCACATCAATCCGTTAGAAACAATTTGTCAAGTCAAGTAGACGATTTTATTAAAAAATCTGTTTGTGATTATCCCGGAATTTCCTCTAGAGAAATACATGATAGAATGCCAAGTAAACTTTACAAAATATCTTCCCCTCAAATTATTTCTAAATCTATAAAGAAAATTGGAATAACAAATATTAACGGTGCTAACTATAAATTACCTGACGAAATTAAAAAAGATTTATATTCATATACTGCATCATTTATTGATTCCGATGGTTATATTACAATGGATAAGAGTTTTAATCCTAGAGTTGGTTTGGTCGCAACGGGTGATAGAGGGAAGGCGTTTATGATTCAAATTCAAAAAGAATTAGGTATTGGTAAATTACATCTTGACCAAAAATCTCCTCAAGGAACTAGACCCGTTAATAGATTAAATTTTTATTCACAGTCTGATGTTCATGAATTACTTACAAAGTGCTTACCTCATTTTAGAATGAAGGGAAAAAATGCTGAGTTATTATTAGAATTAATTAAGATGAAGCAGGGATTTAAAAAAGAGTCTTGGTATAAGGAACGTTGTGAAGAGATTTTTAAGTTAA